>ERZ802819.486-NODE-486-length-26560-cov-11.4232_pt1 | contig 26560 bp, 15 predicted proteins | sample MGYA00345647_ERZ802819 | MGnify/ENA primary metagenome ERZ802819 (study PRJEB30503, sample SAMEA104212355) | marine metagenome | biome: Westerlies Biome; feature: [SRF] surface water layer (ENVO:00010504) within the epipelagic zone...; material: water...
TTATTATTGCCCACTTTTGGTATTAATTCACCTATTTGTTTTTGTTGATTCATTATCTGTTTTTGCTGAATTATTAATAAATCTTTGAATTCTGAATTTTCTTCCATTATTTTAATAAACATCGTTTTATAATCTTGACTTTCATTATCGGCTGAAAATAGGGAATCCATAGAATTAATTGTGTTACCAGTTTTTTCAGTTTCTTCAACAAAATTACATTTTTTTTTATGCACATATAAGCTTTGCCTATGTTTATATAATTTCCCACACTCACATACATATTCATTATTCGAACTTTTTAGTTCCGCGGTGTCAACATTTGTAAACATTTTATGTTTATTGGTTGATAAATGTCTATCGAATTGGCTTTTTCGACACGTACCATAGTCACAACTTTCACAATAAAATTTCATAGAACTCATTTGGATCGTATTTGTCAACATATTGTCAGTATATAATGTTTACATAAAAAGTTCCTAAATTGTTTTTTATAAATTTTCAAAAAAAAGTTACAATCACAAATTATTTTCATAAAAATGAAATTTGCACCATTATGCTCTAAAACCAAATTTGCACATTTATGACTTTTTATAATAGACATAATATATTGAAATTGGACATTTATAAATGTCCATTTCTGAAAAAATTACCAAGTATAAAAAAAGAAAATTTGTGCACTTTTTATACGTGTAATTATTTATTACCATTAATGGTTTAGTTTTTATAATATGAAAAATATGGCATATTTTAATAAGTTAGTAATTTATACAATATATTATTTCATACGAATAATATATTGAGAGCATGAAATACAATACAAATTTATTCAAAATTTATAATCTTTTATATTAAAAATCATAATAAACTCATTTAAAATATAATTATATTCATTGGTAATTTCTTTTATTTTTTCAATTATTAATTTAATTAATAGTTTAATTACTCGCTTATAATTAATATTTTTACTTTTTATACAGTAATCTATCTCATCTATAGTCTTATGTTTTTTTATATCTTTTATAATTTTACACTTTATTTTATTGGTACAATTACCATAATCTGATATATCACTAACAATGGCATCACTAACACAATATGGTATATTTGTTTTATTATTTTTTTTTAAATTACTAAGATAATCAAATAACACAATCATAAGATCTTTATCCATTAAATATTCATTATTAATTTTTATTTTATTAAGAGAATATATGGTCCTTAATATATATTTTGGTTTATTAACATAATAACACTCTACCAAATTTTCTAAAGCAGAAAGATATAACATTATATTTTTATTTTCAGTAGTTAAATATTGTAAGTGAGTAGTTATTTTATCAGACTTATTTAAAGCTAAATATACTGATATCATATAAATATAACTATTTGGTAATAATAATCTATATTTATTGTTATTAATATAAAATATTTTATTATTTATTTTATTTTGATTTAATAGTAATATTTTATTGAAATAGCGAGAATATAAAGTAAATAAATTACTTTCTATTTGAGCTATTTTTTTAATATTCATATTTTTGTTAATATTATAATATTGTTTAATTTCTGTAATTTCTTCTTTATTAATATCAATTATTTTACAAATATTATCATTTTCTGTTGTATTTATACCATATCTAGATATTAATTTAACATATAGAGTTGCTAACATAATTTCCATACAATTATTATCAATAGGCATAGAATATGATGATAAACTATAATAAAAATTAGTATCATATAGATATCCATATGGGACAGTAATTGAGTGTTTAAATATAATATTCGTTAAAATTTTATAAATTTTTGCTCCTTCTTCATTTTCAGTACTATTATAATTTTTTCCATTTTTAAATATAATATCAATATCAATATCGCTATTAATCTTTGTACCAAATCCGCCTAATTCTATACTGAGAATAGGATTCATATTTTTTTTTAAAATATAAAATTCATTTAATTTATATATATTGATAGTATTATCATCAGATGATGATTGTTTTCTAAATAAATTTAATGGATATTCTGTTTTTATCTCAAATTGATATTTATTTTGTAATATTTTAAAGAATTCGTTAAATATATTAAAAATTTTCATTTTACGATCTTCATGCATTTTATTTATGATATTAAATTTTTTTAATTTATAAAATTTTTCTATATCATTCCACGCATAATTTATTCTAGTTTTTCTTTTTTCAGTTTTTCTTTTTTCAGTTTTTCTTTTTTCCGTTTTTCTTTTTTCCATTTTTCTTTTATATTTTTTCAAATTTTTAGTTTTTCTCATATATATATATATAAATAAATAAATAAAAAACTAAAAATTAATAAGGGGTCATGAGGGATTAATACCCTACCTACTACCCGCTACACATTAAACAATCTCCGTCACCAACATTCGCCTCTTGCCCAGTTATTTTCTCTGGTTCAATTGTAAATTGTTGCGGTTGATGTTTTGGCTTTCGACGCAAATAATACATTCCGGTTTTTAATCCAGCATTCCAACTATAAAAATGCATATTTGTCAATATTTTAGGATCGGGATCTTCAACCCATAAATTCAGACTTTGAGATTGACAAATATAAGCACCTCTATCCCGAGACATATCAATAATATCACGCATAGTCATTTCCCACACAATTTTATATTTTTCTCGTATATGTTCAGGCAATCCATCTATATATTGAACGCTTCCCCGATTAGCAATAATATTATTTTTTATGGATTCATTCCACATATCCAATTCTAATAATTCTTTAACTAAATAACGATTAACTATAACAAATTCTCCGGCCAATGTTCGTCTTGTATAAATATTACTTGTTAACGGTTCAAAACATTCATTGTTTCCTAAAATTTGACTTGTACTTGCTGTTGGCATAGGTGCACATAGAAGACTATTACGTATCCCGTAACGCATTATTTTTTCGCGCAACAATTGCCAATCATATCTATTTGACGGTTCAACCCCCCATAAATCAAATTGAAATTTGCCTTTGCTCATAGGTGAACCAATAAAACTACTGTAACTTCCTCTATGAGATTCTCTAATAAGTTCAGACCGCACTGGTTTATATTTATTCAATAATTGTTCGGTTTTACAATCTAATCGAATAGTTTCCATACTAGAAGCACATTCAACATTATATACATTATATTTTTGACAAACCTCACGACCGTCTACAAAAGTCCAATTGTTTTTTTCAGAATACAAATAGTCCATATCCATTTCGCGTTTCTCAGATAATTCGCAACTTTTTACAAGCGCACCATGATAAATAGTTTCAAAAATGAGCTTATTTGTTTCTTTTGCTTTCTCACTTGTAAAAGCCAAATCCATTAAAATAAAAGTATCGGCCAAACCCTGTACACCAATTCCTATTGGACGATGTAATAGATTACTTAATAATGTTTTCTCATTGGGATAAAAATTACCATCTATTATATTATTTAAATTATGAACTAATACACCAGCAACATAATGTAATTTATCATAATCAAATGTTTTGTTGTCTCGAACAAATTTGGGCAAACTAATGCTGGCCAAATTGCAAACAGCTGTTTCTGTTGTACTACTAAATTCTATAATCTCACAGCATAAATTGCTGGAGCGTATGGTGCCAATATTTTGTTGATTCGATTTTTTATTACATGCATCTTTATATAACATATATGGGGTTCCGGTTTCCATTTGAGCATCTAAAATCTTACTCCATATATCACGTGCTTTCACCTGTTTTGTAAAACATTTTTTATTTTCATATTTTAAATATAACTCTTCGTGTGCATCGCCGAAAGTATCATATAGATCAGGACATTGATCAGGACAAAATAATGACCATGTTTCATTATTTTTAACTCTTTTCATAAAAATATCACTTATCCATAATCCATAAAATAGATCTCTGGCGCGAGCTTCTTCATCGCCTTGATTCTTTTTCAAATCTAAGAATGCTTCTATATCGGGATGGTGTGGTTCCAAATAAATCGCGAAACTTCCATTACGTTTACCACCTTGATCAACATATCTAGCTGTTTTATTATAAACACCCAACATAGGAATTAGTCCATTTGAAATGCCATTTGTACCGCGAATATGAGATCCTTCGCAACGAATATTATGAATATGTAATCCAATGCCACCAGACCATTTCGATATTTGCGCACATTCTTTTAATGTATTAAAAATACCATCGATACTGTCATCTTCCATTGCTAATAAAAAACAGGAACTCATTTGTGGGCGAGGAGTACCAGCATTAAAAAGAGTAGGTGTAGCATGCGTAAAATATTTTTGAGACATTAAATCATACGTTTCTTTTACTTTATCTATATCTGATTTATGGATTCCCAAAGAAACTCTTAACCATAGATGTTGTGGACGCTCAACAATAACACCGTTTACCTTAAATAAATATGCTCGCTCCAAAGTTTTGAATCCAAAATAATCGATTTCATAATCGCGATCATAATTAACAATCGAATCTAAATATGTTTTATTTGCTTCAATAATAGCCATAATATCATCAGCAATTAAACTATAAGGAAGATTATTATTATCAGTAAAATTATGTAGTTTTTTCATAGTTAAATAAAAACTAGCATTGGTATTTTTTTGTAAATTACTAATAACAATGGCACTTGCCAATTTATTATAATCTAAATTCAAACTAGACATTGCTGCGCATTGTTGTGCTGTTAGCTCATCAATTTCACTAGTTTTAATATTATCATATAATTGATCTATAACTTTCATAACTAATTGAGTATATGGAATTTTTAGATTAAATGTTTTTCCAACATTTTTTACACGGTTTAAAATTTTATCGAATGATACAATTTCGAAAGAACCGTTGCGCTTAATAACTCTCATTTCTTCATTATTTACATTACTTTCAATATCCATATATTATTAATAATATAATTAATAATATAATTTTAAATAGTTATAAAATTTATTTAAATGTTAAATTGAATTACTATTAATATATGACGAAACAATTATTTTTATCGCACGCGTGGGGAAATGACAATTTAAACAGAGATAATCATGCACGATGTAAACTAATACATGATAAATTAAAAGAGAGACACTATAGTGTTTGGTTAGATGATAATGAAATGTATGGAAATATTGATTCTGCGACGATGAAAGGTATTGATGGTGCTAGCGCAATATTATTATGTTTAACAGAAAAATATTGTAATAAAATAAATAATGCAGTTAATAATAATTCTCCAAATGATAATTGCTATAAAGAATGGAATTATAGTTTGTTTAAACAAAAACTAATTATTCCAATTATAATGGAACCAGAAATGAGAGATATATATAGTAATAAAGAAGGTGTTATCCAAATGTATTTACATTCAACATTGTATATAGATGCATCTGAAGATATTGATTTGGCTGTTAATAAAATATGTGACACGCTTAAGAAACATCATGTGTATAATTTACGATTTGCAAATAAATCAAAGAATTTAAAGAAATCAAAGAAATCAAAAAAAACTAAATCTTTGGATTATTTGATTTCTTTATATTATTTAATTTCATTTAGAAATAAATCGAATGGTTCATCATCTCCAAATAATCCATCTCCAAAAAAAATATCTATTCCGGTACATAGAAAGCGAACAATAAAAAATATATTGTCTATGCCAAAACCCTCACGAAGAAGTGAATCTCCGAAAACCGCACGAAGAAGTGAATCTCCGAAAACCTCACGAAGAAGTGAATCTCCGAAAACCGCACGAAAAAGTGATTCTCCAATTACTACACTAAAAAATAATTTATTTTCAGGTGATTTATCTCCAACGAGTACATTAAGAAAAAAATTATTTGATAAGATTATATGCAATATAAATTTTTCAGATAAAGATGATTCAGATAAAGATTCATCTCATGAAGATTCATCAGATAAAGATGATTCAGAGAAAGATTCATCTGATAAAGATGATTCAGAGAAAGAATCGTCTTATAATAATTTAACTTTACTTTATAATGATGTTATAGTTTCTTTAGAGAATGATTGCTTAGAGAATGCGGGTGAAAGAACACCAAAAAGACTAAAACCAAGTATATTAAGTGAACAAAATTTAATAGATAAAGGATTAAATGAAAGAAGACCAATCGTACCAAGTATTTCAAGTGCATTCACTGCATTAAGTGAAATAAGACCAAGTGTATTAAGTGAAAGAAGATCAAGTGTATTAAGCGAAAGAAGATATGGTGCATTAAGTGAAAGAAGATCAAGTATACAACCAATTATAAGTATATAAATCCTTAAATATTAATTAAACAAGTTTTTGTATTATCAATGTTAGAATTATCTACTGTTACACTCTGATTTAACTTTTGTAAGCGTTGCTTAGGTGCACGATGACTAAAATCAATATTTTTTTCACACTGTATAATATCCCAGGTTGTTTCAATAAATGGTTGTGCAACTCTAAACCAAAATTTATTTCGCAATATCAAAACACAACTAATTTCTTGCAGTTTCCAATATATAGTTTTTACCCAAGTTAAATCATTATATAGATTCATAGTTTCTTGTTCCCATTTATGAATATCGGTTAAATTTAACCCGAATGGATGATACTGATAAAATGGGCGATTATTGTTTTCAAAATGTAAAATAATTCCTCTATATTTTGTATTTGATTGCGTTAATTGATCATGATTACTAAAATCGGGATCATTAATATACTCATCTCGGGATTCATATTCAATAAATCGTGTTTCTAAAAAATCACATTCATTTAAATCACATGTTTCCATTTGAAGTTGCATCTGTACCCAATATTCCATTTTAGGAATACCTGTAATAACTCTATTTACAATATTTTTAATTTCTAACATACGACCAAATCTCTCAGAATCTATCAAAGAATTTATACCATCCGGTGATGCTGCAATATATTCATAATTCTGATGAGGAATACAACCAAAATCATCAATTTTAGTATTATATGTATATTCATAATAAAGAATAGATAGGGGTTCATATTTTTGCCCCCAATGTAAAGGAGAGTCTATATTTGTATAACTAAAAGATCCTTCATTAATAGGTTTACATTTTTCATAAATCAATTGATTTTGGGTGGATTCAGTATGAAATACTTTCCAAATATTTGATGCGGTTAATGTATTATGTCTGAATTTATACCATTCGGAGGTTCTTTGTTCGGCTTGAGGAATAGATTTTAAATACTTGATTTTTCTTTGTAATGTTTTTTTTATGCTAGGTCGTTGTTTAATTCTTATAAATGTTTTAGAGTAACTTCTCGGAGGAACAACAAATTTCTGAATTAATTTATTAGAAATAAATAGAACATTTACGATATCATTATTTAGATTATCGCGATTTTGTATATAATAAAGCTGATTATATAAAACTTCATCATATACAATATTATGTAATTGTGTAGTATATAATTCTTTTAAATTATCATAAATATCTTCAAATTTATCATTATAATTGTACTCTAATATATTTTCTTTTAAATATTCTATAATTAAATTACAGGTTGTTAAAATTAATTCGCATATTTCGTCAATAGATAATATTGAAAAATTTAGCGCATTAAAATTTCTTTCAATATAAGTTTTAATATAGAATGGTGTTATCATTATTATATATTAATTTGTATTAGTTTAAAATTTTTTGTCAATTTTTATTATATATATATATACAATGAAAATAGGATTAACATATAGTGATAATTTTGATTGGCAATTTTATTTACAACGTTATCAGGATTTAACAAGAAAAGGCTTATCTACAGAGAGACATGCTAGATGGCATTATTATAAATTCGGAAAAAAAGAAGGTCGGCTTGCCAGTAAATATATGTTAAATTCTGCACAAAAAGAAGATCTAGAAGCAAAAGAACGAGCAGAACAAGAAGCAAAAGAACGAGCAGAACAAGAAGCAAAAGAACGAGAACGATTAGAACAAGAAGCAAAAAAACAAGAAGCAAAACAAAAAGCAAAACAAAAAGCAGAACAAGAAGCAAAACAAAAAGCAGAACAAAAAGCAGAACAAGAAGCAAAAAAACAAGAAGCAAAACAAAAAGCAGAACAAGAACAAATTCGTCAACTATTGGAGCAAGTTCCATCAGATTTTAATGCAAAACAGTATATATTATTAAACGAAGGATTATATCAAAGTGGTATAAAATCAGAACGACAAGCAAAATTACATTATGTAAAGTATGGAAAAGCAGAAGGAAAAAAATATAAAGAAGAACTAATCTCGAGTCAACAAATACAAAATATAAATTTAACCATCAAAGAAATCCAAAAAATAAATAATAAAAATGAATTACTTAATATTTTAATACGAAATACTTATAGACCCACGTTTTTCAAAAAATGCATCGAATCAATATTATCACAAACATATGTGAATTATAAAATAATAATGTGTTATGATGATGATAATTGTTTAGAATATTTAAATGATTATATAAATCATGAAAAAATAGAAATATTTAAAGCCACAGAAGTAGATAAATCACAAACGGGTTTTTATAATTTATATTGTAATGAATTACTAACCAAAGTTAAAGACGGATGGATAATGTTTTTGGACGATGATGATATGTTAACAAATGATAATTCACTTGCCATAATAATAGATAATATAACTAACATAGACGATTTTTTAATATGGAAAGTACAATTGGGTAAAATAATTGTTTATCCTCCAAATATTAATGATATAAAAATTAGAGATATAACAACATGTGGAATATGTTTTCATTCAAAAAATAAACATTTATCACATTGGGAATCTAAACTAGGTTCAGATTGGATATATTTTTCAAAATTATTAGAAACTATTTATAAAAAAGATAAAAGAATCTTTATAGATAATATTTTAACAAAAACTATACATAATTCGATAGGACAACTCGGAATAAAAGATAATACTTTACTTGAAGAATTAATAAATAAATTTTCTATAACACAATTATATGTATCTGAATCATTAATACATTTAAAACCGCGTTTTTTAAATAAATATAAACTGATTGAATACAACAATACGAATGATGCTACAATATTTTTTGGTTTATATAGACCAGAAGATTTTGCAACATTATTAAATCATAATATAAAGAATAGATTTATTATTTTTGGTGGTTCCGATGTTCCAAATGTTAATAAAATTATAAATAATAAAATTATAAATAATAATAATATTAGATATATTTCGATTTCTAAAAATATTCAAACAAGATTGAAATCCATAGATATTTATTCTATATTAGTACAATTTGATTTGGTTGATAAAACATTATTTAAACCTATTCTGGCAGAAGAAAAAAATAAGAGTACTAAAATATTTGTTTATAATGGAATATATAAAAAACCGGATAACGATAAAATATATAATCAATCTATGATTAATCAAGTAGTAAAACAATTTCCTGATCAAGAATTTATTTATAGTAGTGAATTAAATGCTCCGTATGAAAAAATGCCCGAAATTTATGCAAAGTGTTTTATTGGTTTGCGTTTAACACAAGCAGATGGAAATGCTAATATGGTACAAGAAATGGAAGCAATGGAAATCCCTGTGGTTTATAATCATAGTAATTATGGATTAAAATGGAGAAATGTAGATGATGTTGTACAACATATTGAAAATGAAAATCATAATAAAAATACTAATTTTTATGATTTATCAGAAAATGAAATTAATATGTTCAGTGATAAAATAGATAATACTATACTGGAACAAATAAATCTGAATATCGATAAAATGTCTCTATATTTGGAACAATATAAAAATATTCTTTTTATATGTTCAGATTATCCAGGTTATGGTGGTGCAGCAACTAATTGTTATCAATTGAGTAAATTTTATGAAAAGACACATAACGTATATTCAATTTATTGGAATTATCAACATGATGTTAATAAAAAAATAGAAATTGGGCAAAATTATCAGATTATTAATCAAAATTTGCTTGGTGTTACAGTGAGAAATCTAAGGTTTAAACCCGATATAATTATTTTGAAGAGCGCTGCTCATATAAATTTAAAAACTATTTATAAATGTCCTATTTTATATTTTATTCCAGGTATTTATAATAACAATTTGGATAAACATTATCTTGATTTAAATACAAAAGAAGAACATGATAAATATATAAATAGAGCAGTTATTAATCAAATAAAAAATAGTTCGATAGCATTTTGCAATAGTTCACATACTAGAGATATATTAAAAAATGTATATGGTATAGAAACCGGTTTATTTTATTCTAGTTTTGTGCCATTTTATAGAGAGAAAATTCCAGTAGACGTAAGTTTTAATGAGAGAAAATATGAATATGGTTTAATAGTAAGTGATTTTTCACGAAAAATCAAAAATGTTGAACAAAGTATAGAATTTTTAAAGAGTAGGAAAAGTAATAATGATAATGTTATTTTAATTGGAAAAGGTAGTTCAAAATATAATTTATATGACTTTGAATGTATAGAGAATGTCGAAGCATCAGAAATGACAAAATATTATAAACAAATAAAATATATAGTTCAAGATAGTTTTTTTGAATCGTGTTCAAATGTATTGGTTGAGGGATTATTTAATGGGTGTAAATTTAAACCAGTTATTGTTATTAGTAGTACACAATATCCGGGATATGGTGGTGCTGCTACAAACGCATATGAACTAATTAAAGAATTTCGCAGAAATAAATATAATGTATGTGGTGTTTTTTTCCACAATGATTTAAATGTTAATTATGACCCAGATAATATTGGCGGTATATATTTGTATACGTATAATTATGATAAGTTTGATGTTAAAAAGAATACATATGAATATCTAAAAACTAAACCGACTATTTGTTTGGCAAAAAATTATTTAGCCCCACAATATTGTAAAGATATTTTTGAATGTTATACTGTATATCTTGTTTCGGGAATTAATCATGTTAGATTATATTATTCTAATAAATCGGCACTGGAATTATTAGATAACAATTTTATTATTGATAAAAATTTTGACCATGAAATAAAAACTATTAATATAGTTGATAAAATTATTATTAATAGTGAATTAACAAAAAAAATCTTCCTTAAAATATATCCAAATATTTCTCATAAAATTACGGATGTAGTAGATACAACAATTTATGTAAAAAAATTACCGCCATTACCCAAAATTAATGATATTATTATTGTTTGTAGTATATTAACTAGAAAGGATAAAAATAATATGTTTTTGCTCGATATTTTAAAAGATCCTATATTTAATAAGTATTCGAAAATAATTATTGGTGAAAATTATGATGATTTTATTAATATTCCTAATTGTAAATGTATTGGATTATGTAATCACACAAATACCATTAATTATATGAATAAAAGTAAAATATTATTATTTCCTTCATTATTTGATTCAAATTCAAATACTGTACGAGAAGCTTATTATCATGGATGTTTACCTATGATATCACGAAATGTAGGTTTTGCAGAATTATTTCCAGATTATTTGATATGTAATAATTTTATGGTTGATGAATGGGTAAATAAAGTAAAGTTTGTTTTATATAATTATGATTATGTAAAAAATACTAGAATAAATTATAAAGAAAAATTAGATATTCAAGAGTTAATTAATTAATATTATAATATATATATATATAATATTAATGAAAGTATATATTGGATTTTCGGTTGATATGGATCGAGCATATAGTGATTATAATTGTCATGGTAATAAAATACCTATTACACATAAACAATTTGATAAATATCAAACTTTAAAAAAAGATTTTATAGAATTAACTAATAAATTATTCGATTATTATGATATAAATAATTATTCACAATCTGTTACTTGGTATGTTAATGAGGCAGATTATCACTTATCATTATATTATGATGATATATTGAAAAAATGTTGTAAAAAAGGTGAGTTAGGTCTACACACACATTTAAATTCAAAGAAATTTAATGCTGAATCATATAATATGTCTTCAAATAAAAATGATTGGGAAATAACTGGTTTAATTGAACCTAACAATAAAATTAATAAATATTTAAATTACAATAATTTTATTTATAAAGCTGGTAATCATATTAGATGTAATGAATTATTTGATGCTTTATCCGATAATGGATTTTCTATAGATACTACTATGGATATAAATAATAAAAATTTTGAAAATGGGCATTTGTTTTATGATGATACAAACATAATAATAGGATCCGAACCATTTTTTATTAAATGTAATAATGGAAATAGTATTTTGGAAATACCAGAAATTAGAGTAGATAAAGTTATTTCACATATTAAAGAGTGTGAAAAATTAGATAATTTATGTTTTATTAAACTTCAAATACACCATTGGCAATATGATGAATTAATACCACAATTTGATAAGTTATTTGCCCAAATAAAACTAAAATACGATATGGAATTTGTAGATCTTAGAACAATGCAAAAATTATATTTTAAAAAAATATTAGACAATCTAAATACTTACTTGTTAAATAAAATAAGTGATTTACTTTTAAACGATACCTATTATCGTAGTTTAAAAACCGTAATCAGTAAAGATTTTTTAGAATTAAGTATTTGGTTATTCAATAATGTAGATAAGAGAAGTAAGATTATTGAGTTATTTGCTGGGATTGGACAATGTAGTTTATTTTTGTATGAATTAGGATTTTCGAATTTAACTATATCAGATTTCGATAGTAATCGATGTAACTTTTATAAACAATTACATTATAATAGAAATACTAATACTATATGTAGAGATTGTAATTTAGATTATAATAATATTAATTCTTTAGTTAGTGATTATTATCATGTAAATTTAAATAATTATGATGTAGTTTTTTTTGGAAACGCAATAAATAGTTCTTTATGTGATAAGTTAGATGTACAAATTAATAAATATCAAGAATATTTGGATGCAAATAAACTATTAATAATACATAAAAAATATGGAAGTGGAGTAAAAGAGTTTACTTATTTATTAGATAATCTAAAAAACTATAATATTATTAAATCTTTCAATGATTATCTAGTTTTAAAAATTAAAGATCCAAAAAAGAATCTTCTAAGATCAGTATCACCTTTTTCTGACAAATTTAAAACCTATAATACAATTGCGTTTGATAATATTACGGATACAATTATTATTGATAATTCTAATAATCAAGAAATTATACAATTACAGTTTTCACAAGATATAGCTTCATCGTCCGGAATATACTTTCCCTTATTTTATGTATTTCCTAATATAGAAGAACAAATTCATAAATGTAAATTATCATTTGATATTAAATTAGAAATACCAAATGAAAATAGTAAAATTAAGATTTTTACTGGTATTAAATGGAGTACTATCAACACCGAATTAACCAACGATTTCCAAACAATAGAATTTATAGATGATTTTGATTTCTTTAAACCATCTACTTATAGAATTGGATTCTGTAATATTGAAAATAATAATCTTTATTTAAAAAATATAGTAATAAAAAAATAGTTTATTATATAAATGGAAAGAACCAATTTAATTAATATTTGTAAAGAATGGGGGTATTTTTATAAAGGAGGTATTCATGATAGAGTAGATTTATTTAAAGATAAAAATATTTTAGATGTTGGAATGGGTCAAGGTCCCCATTCTATTTTCTACATTGAAAATGGAGCTAAATCATATACTGGTGTAGATCCTGATATGGAATTAAATGGAAATAACACAGTAAGAAATCATAATTATAATAATCTTAGAGAAAAATTTCCATATAGTCCTAATGAAATTATGTCACTATTTAATAATATTCATTTATATCCATGTATATTAGAAAAATTAGATGATACACATCTTGAAAAATACGATTTAATCATTATGACAATGGTTACTGAACATCTAAATGATTTACCTTCCGTAATAAACGCTTGTTATAAATTTCTTAAAAAGGACGGTATAATTTGGTCTAGTCATGCTAATTATTATTATTGGAATGGACATCATGAATTACCAAGAAAATTATCCGAATACGATTCTAATAATTTGGAACATAACAAATATGTAAATTGGAAACATTTATATCCAAATAATCCCGTATATTATCAACCCAATTTAAATAGAATTAAGATTAACGATTTAAAATATATATTTGAAAAATATTTTGAAATAAGTTGGGATCCAGATTTACATAATGATTTAATATCATTGATTCCTGAAAATATAAAAAAAGATTTTCCAGATTTAACAATAGAAGATTTAATTTCACATCATCCAGTTGTAATTGGAAAAAAAAGAGAAAGTATATTAAATACTGATTTAAATAAAATAGAATTTTATCATCCAATTAATAATATAGAAAAAAAAATTTCTAATTTAATTATTTATGATGATTTAATATGTCCAATATATCCAAATAATAAATATAATATTATTTATCAGAAAAATTTATTAAAAAATATTAAATTTAAAAATAATGAATTAATTTGTGAGTTAATTGATAAAAAAGATATTAGTCAACAATTATTTAATTCTTTTGGTATACATTTTCGATTATATAATATAAATTTAAAAGATCAAACGAAATATAAATTAAGCTTTAAAATGAAATCTTTAAATGAACATACTATTAGTAAAAAACCAAAAATCTTTACTGGTATTAAATGGATAACAAGTGATATTGGATTGAAAAAAGAATATCAACTATTTGAATTTATAGAAGAATTTAAGTTTTCTGGGGCATCTAAATATAGAGTTGGTATTGAAAATATATGTTTTAATGATAATTTTATTATTAAAACTATTTGTTTTACACCTTTGAACATTTAAAACGCCGACTTTTTCTCTGGATAAATTACATTTATTACATAAAACCCTCAATATAGCATTTTGTTCTATGAAAATCAATCCAACTTTTTCAAATTCATTATCTATCTTATTAAATATTTTTGAATGACTTTCATTTGCTTCAAAAATATTAGGCAGAGGTTCTTTCTAAATACTTAATAAATCTGTTTTTAAATCTATAAATTGAGGTTTATAGTGATTTATATGAATATTTTTAGTAATACTTATTTGTAAAATTATTTATCTTAATTTTAAATAATACTAATATTTTTAAATAATACTGTAAAATTTTTAATTAATTGTTTATAATCTATAAAAAATCTAAATTTATTAATATCATATATATTTTTAAAAATTATGGTACTATAAATTTCTGTTATTTTATCTTCATGATTTACATATTTATAACCATCATAATATATTATATTTTTTTCTTCATCGTTTTCAATTTTAATATCTAATTTAATATTAAATTGTTTTAAGTTTATTAATCCTTTAAATCCTATACCAGTTGAATATATATTTTTAACATCAAACTCTGACATATTTTCAATACTAATCTTAAATTCATTATTATTATTTAATAAAATATTAATATAATTTTTATTATTACATAAATTAAATAACTTTAAAAATAATATATTTTTTTCAAGTTCAATATATAAATAATTTGAATTACAGAGTAACTTTTCATTTAAAACATTATCAAAATAATTAATATAATCTTTTTTAATTTTTTTAATATTGAAATTGGAAAACATATTTAAAATATTATTATTAAAATTTATAGATATATTATTATAGTTAGTTAATACATTTTTAATCTTTTCTAATAGATCAGTTTATAGATATATTATTATAGTCACTTAATACATTATTAATCTTTTCTAATAGATCACTATTATCATATTTATAATTTATGCAAGTTTCATTTTGTTTATAAATATTTGGATATGAATAATAATGATTTTCATTATTATAAAAACTTGGTTTAAATAAAATACATCCTAATAAAATACTTTCGTAATCTTTACCCGAATATTCACCTATTCCCCAGGGAGAAATAAATATTTTTGTTTTTATCATTAATTCAATCATTTCTGTTTTTGGTATTTTTTCTGATATATAAATATTGTATGTTGAGGTTTTTTTTAAATTTTCTAAAAATTTAATTAAATCTTTTCTATGTTCATTGGGAATATTATCATCATAATTTGTAAAACCTACAAATGCAATATCATATATTTTTAATGAAAAATCAATATTACTTATATTAATCATTTTATCTATATTTTCAATAAAAAGTTCATCTGTATAAATTTTATTATCTATATTATTAAATGGTATAAAATAATGGTTATTATTATAAAAATAATAAAAACGTAAAAAATGTGGTAGCAAACATTGTTGTCTAGATATTTCTATATCATAATCTATTTTCTTATTTAAATATGAATTGTCTTTATATACTAAATAAAAAAATCTATTGTTTTGAATTTTACAATAATTATTTTTGTTAACAAACCCATGTGCATCTATAAACATTATAGTATTAAAAAATAAATTATCATTATGATATAATAAATTACTTATAGGAGAAGTAACAGCATCATGTCTTATTATAAATATAATTTTTTTATTTTTTAAAGATTCTGTTATATAAATATTATACTTATCATATGGACAAATAATGATGTCAGAGTCCTCTTTATTATCAATTAAATTAAATATATATTTATTTGTAATTAGAGGAAATATCTTATTTAATACCTGGGTATAATGATTTTTATAATTATATTCGCCTCTATAATAATCATCTATTATTAAATAACAATTAAAAACTTTCATTATATATATATTAAAATATTAAATATCTACAATCAAATCCTTTCTTCCATTTTTTGCTACACCAACTGGTGTTTTATCTATTTTAATATTTTCTTTATCTTTTTTCTCAAATCCATCCTTATCTCCTGTAAAACCACAATTAAATCCAACTTTTTGATTTTGTTCAAATGGATAATTATTTGTTATCAAATAATTATGTATTGCAGATTTATAATTACTATTTTTTAATTCGTTAGATAACCATAAAAATTCTTGTACTACATATTTATCCAAATATGGATATCTTCCTTCTATTCCCCACGTACCAGTAACAGTTTCCTCTTTCATCAAATATGCTCTCTGTGTATTTCCAAAAAAGTTCTTCCATGGAAATACCTTCGATAAATCATTTGGGAAATATCCTCCAATTGTACTATGTCCATAATGTTTTATTTTACTAAATCCATAATCACTTATTATTTCATCTGCACCACTTCCCGATAAATATATTAATTCTTTATTTGGCTTTGCCAACGAACATATATAAGACATACCAATTGCTCCATTATCTGCAGTAATTTTTTGTCCGGTGTTTCTATATTGTATTTTTTCTTTTAAAGATTTTGCTTTTCTTAATAATTGATTTTTTGTTGCTTCTTGTGTACAATTTTCTATTTCTTGTAATGTTTTATCATATTGTTCTTTCTCTCCATTATCTATTTTTAATAGATATTCTTCACTTTTTTCTTTTAAATATTCATGTTGTTTTAAAAAATCTTCTTGGGTTATATCAATTATCTCTCCTGTTTTCAATAATGAATGTCTTTTATTCATCAATTCTATATCTTCACTTCCTAAAATTGTATATGCTTTGTAATCTATATTTAATTTATTTAATACACATGATATCAAACCACTATCATATCCACCACTTAAACCTATAAATATTTTATGTTTAACATCTTGTGTTCGTTTTTTTATCGCATTTTCAAATGCTATATTCCAATCATTATAATTTGTTTTATACTGATTTAAATCAAAATCATATATAGTTTGTTTTGTTAAAATTTCTCTTGTTGATAATTTCATTTTTATAGTTGTATTTGCATCTACTTGTTTAATATTTTTAAACCCAAGTGATATTAATGACGATTCATAACTACATATTCCTATTTCTCTATCGTCTTGTGCAAACCATAATGGTTTTATTGAAAAAATATCTGTAGAATAATATAATAAATCACGACTGAAATCGACTAATAATAAAGCAAATTCGCCATCTAAATGCTTTACAAAATCATCGCCGTATTTTTTGTAGGCCTCTATTATACATTCGCCATCTGAATTAAAATCGCCAAATTCTTTATAATTGTAGATTTCACCATTAAATATAATTACTATATCTTTATTTGTTTTATTGTCTTTATCCTCGTTTTTATAAATAAATGGTTGAATTGTATAATCTTTTCCCGTCATAGATAATAATACATGTATAAAATTATAATTATTTATTATTTTATGTTCTGTATGATCTGGTCCTCGTCTTTTTAAAAACTTAATTATCTTTTTTAATTCTAGAATTTCTTTAGATGTAAAAAGTATTCCACACATATATATATATATATATATATATATATATATAATGATTTTATATAATAATTATTTAGAAAATAAGTCTTTTTCAATAAATTTAGAAAATAATCTCACAATAATGTTTTGGATTAATATGGAAAATAATAGAACTACTAGAGAATTTATGTGTGGAAAAGATCCTTTTTATGATATGGCTATTGTATTAGAGAAATCAGATAGTAATCAAATCAGTTTTTATTGTGGAAATGGTGAGAGAATAAACTATAAACATGCAAAATATTACGCATATACTGGACGATTACCATATAATAAATATACTCATATATGTTTTATTAGAAATGGTGATTGCATATGTGTGTATATTAATGGAAAATTAGACAATATATATTATCATTCAATAAAAAATATTGTTCATAAATCTGGTTTATTTTATATTGGTAAATCTAATTATTCGTATTTATCAAATTTGTCACAAAATACTAAATTTTTTAAATTATTTAATTATACTATAACAAATGAATCATTAAATAAATTAGTTAATTATAATAATTTTTCATTTTATTTCGAAGATAAATGTAGCAAATTATTGAATATTTTTAATTGTTCTACATTAAATTATAGATTTTCAAAAGATAATATAACTTATATTTACAATGATAATTTATTTTTACAATACAATAATAGTTATTATAATGAAATAGTTAGATTGAATAATTTATCATTAAATAGCATTCAAAAATTAATTGATAATGATACTACATTAATTTTTGATGAAAAATTAATTGATAATACTAATATAGATAATATAATTTATAACATTATATCATGGCAATTTGGTATGTATCAAGATGAATATCCAAAAGTATTACTAACATCTACTATTGGATTTTGGAGTAAAAGAGAATGTAGTTTACTTGAAAAATACATAGGTAAAGGTTTATCATATAAAAATTCAAATAATGAAATTTCATATAATTATGGATCATTACAAGATGGAACTGGTATATATATAAAATTAATTATAGATTATTATTTAAAATATAAAAATACAGCATCCTCTTTAATTAATGATTGTTTAACTTCTATCAATATTTTTATTGATTATTTAAATGAAATGATATATGATAATGGTGGAATACCAGAATATTATCCATTACAAGGTGGACATTTCGATAATATTTGTTTAAATGATGGTGCATTTATTAATTATTTACGTTGTTGCGATTTTATACTAGATACTGAAATAAAATATGAAATTAATACTGATAAAATAAATTTATTACAAAATAATTATAATAAAGCATTCGATTGTATTTTAAATTTACAAATTACTATAAATGGAGTTAAAACAATCTGGGCACAACAATATGATAAAAATACTTTACAACCTACTTCAGCACGTTCATTTGAACAAGTATCATTATGTAGTTTAGAATCTGCGCAATTACTTATTTATTTAATGTCTTTACCAAATCCTTCAGAAAAAATAAAAAACTCTATTATTTGTGGTTGTGATTGGTTTACAAATCATATGATAACAAATTATGTTCAAAATATTACAAATATTAAACCAAATATAGTTCAAAATCAAAATATTGTTCGTAATTTATATAGTCGTTATTATTCAATAAATAATGAATCACCAATATTTTTAGATAGAGATAATAACACTTATACATTAAATAATTTTAATAATTTTATTGAAACAGTTGCAACTGAACAAAATTTAATTGGATATACTTGGTTGGGATGCTGGGGTGATTATTTATTAGAAATATATGAATATTGGAAAACTTTTAATTTACAAATTAATCAATAATTTTATACCTTCTTCAAATGATATTTTTGGATGATATCCTAACATATTTTTTGCTTTTGTTATATCGGCATTACTGTGTGGTATATCTCCAGCACGTTGTGGTCCAAATATTGGTTCTATATCCCTTTTTAATTCACTATTTATTGCGTTTATTAATTCAAGTAATGTACTTTGACCACCAGCGCCTATATTGAATGCCTGACCTAAACATTCCCGGGTTTGGGTTGTTAAAGCTAATATATTTGCTTGAACTGCATTATCTACATATGTAAAATCTCTCGAAAATGATCCATCGCCATTTAGTATCGGTTTCTCGCCATTACGCATTAGTTTAATGAATTTGGGAATTACTGCAGCATACATACCATTTGGATCCTGTCTAGGACCAAATATATTAAAATATCGTAATCCGATACATTCCATATTATAACATCTTGTAAAAACATTCGCATATATTTCATCTATTGCTTTTGTTGCAGCATATGGCGATAATACATTTCCTGTATTTTCTTCGACTTTTGGTAAAACTGGATGATCTCCATAAACGCTTGATGAAGAAGCATATACTACTCTTTTAATTCCCGCTTCTTTTGCTGCTATTAATATATTCAAAAATCCATTAACGTTTGCTATATGACTTGTTAATGGATCAGCTACCGATCTTGGTACAGATCCAATTGCTGCTTGATGACATATTATATCAATATCTTTTACTGCCTTTCTACATATTTCTAAATTGGCTATATCTCCATATATAAATTCGAAAGAAGGGGTAACCCCAACATTGTTATCTAAAAATTTTTGTATATTTTCCTTTTTTCCAGTTACTAAATTGTCTAAAACTCGAACCGATTTTATATCTTGTTTCAATAATGATTCTACTATATTTGAACCAATAAATCCAGCACCGCCGGTTACCAAAATATTTAAATTAGATAGCATTATATAATTTAAATATAATTTAAATATAATTAATAATTTGTAGAAACTTTAAAAAAATTTCTTCTTAAAGTTCCTTTACTTAAATTCAATATTAACATTATCTTTACGGATTTTATTTCGTTCTGATATTGTAGCTTCAAGTACTTCGTGGGGTGAGTTTTGTGTTTTCATAAATTCCAATAATGCATTAGTATCTTTTGGAAAACAATAGCCACCATAACTTAATTGACCATCTGTTCCTGGAACATTAGTATGCATTGGATTTATCCAACCATTTTTTAACATTAAATCTTTCACAGTGTTATAATCGGAACCGGTGGCTTGACATAATGCATACATTTCATTAAAAAACTGGATTTTAACAGAATAAAAACTATTTGCAAAAATTTTCATAGATTCAGATTCTCTGCTAGAACATAAAGATATTTCTGCATCAGGATAATATGTTTTATAAAATTCTATTAATATATTCATATTTTCATCCGTTACATTTTCTGACTTTCCTAAAACTATATGATTTTGATTATGAAAATCATCAAACGCAGTAGATGCTGTTAAAAATTCCGGATTATGAATAAATTTTAAATTAGAAAATGTTTTACTTAAGTTATCTATCGTAGTCGGTTCTACTGTACTTTTTATTATTACAAGACCAAAATAATTATTATTCGATAAATCATTACATATCGACATAATAGATGATTTATCATATTCTTTTTTTTCTTGATTATATATTGTTGGAAGACACAGAAAAACTATATCAGATTCCATTGTATCTGAAAATGTGTCGGAGTCTTTATTTAAATCATAACCTTTGACCAGACATTTTTTTAATTTGAAACTCTTAAGTATAGAGCCACCAACAAATCCTAAACCAATTATTCCAACTCTTAATTTATTCATTAATATATTATAAATATATTATTTAAAATGATAATAAAATAATTAATAATATAATTTATAAATAGGTTTTTAATAGTTCTAATTGCTGTTTTGTATTAACTCCCATAACTTCATATTCACTCTCTTTTGGCATTACATACATATTTATATTGCATTTTTCGTTATCTTTTATAATTTTAATAATATCAGTCAAATAATATTCCTTTTGAGAATTATTATTATTTAAATAGGGCAAATATTTATATAAAATCGTTGCTTGAAATGCATATATTCCACTATTCACTAATGTAACTAATCGCTCATCTTTGCTACAATCTTTTTCTTCAACAATTTTACAGAATTCTTGCTGGTCATTCGCAATAATTCGCCCATATCCATATGGATTATCATTATTATTAACTATTAATGCACAATAATCATCATTTAAATATTTAATTAATTTATCCATTGTTTCGGGTTGAATTAATGGTACATCTCCGGATAATATTAATACATTAGATTCTGTATATTGTCCCAATAAATCTCGACAACACTGTATAGCATGCCCAGTACCTTGTGGGGCTGATTGATCAATAAATTCAAAATATTTATGAAATATTTCTTCAGAAAAATATAATTTTATAGTTTTAATAATAATCTCTCTAAATTTCCCAACAATTATTCCAATTTTTTTAGGATTTAATTGAATCGATTTTTCAATAACATGAATTAGCATAGGTTTTTCAGAAATACAATGCAATACCTTTGGTAAATCAGATTCCATACGTTTACCCATGCCCCCAGCCATAATTAAAATAACTAAATCATGTCTTAAATCAGACATTGAATCAGACATTGAATAAGACATTGAATCAGACATTGAATCAGACATTAAATATATAATATTATAAAAATTATATATTTATATTAATTATATATGTCTAAATTATTATTATTTGATGTAGATGGAACAATAACTGAATCCGGACAATGTATAAGTGATGAAATGAAAGAAATAATACAAAATATAAAACAATATTATGATATAGGTATAGTAGGCGGCGGACAATTAAATAAAATATTGAATCAATTAGGAAATGATAATTATTTTCATCATTATTTTACAGAATGTGGGTGTGTATATCATGAAAATATTTCAAAATCGAATGAATTGAAATTATTACACCATTATACAAAAAATATTAGAGAGCATAAATTATATTTAAATATAAATTTATTAATTAAAACAGCCTTGAAATTTATATCAAATGTAGATTATACTATAACCGGTAATTTTATAGATTTACGAAATGGAATTGTTTATATATCATTACTGGGTATGTCAGCGAACATTTTAGAGAGAAAAGAATACATAGAATTAGATAAAAAATTTAATTATAGAAAATCATTACTAAATATATTATATTCTAAAGCTAAAGAATTAAATATATCCTCTGAAATTACTATTTGTCAAGGCGGTAGCGTTGGAATAGCAATATATCCAATAGAATATGATAAAAACCAAGTATTAGAACATTTAGATAAATATCAAGAAATCCATTATTTTGGTGATAAATACGAAGAAAATGGAAATGATTATAATTTAATAAATAATAAAAATATAATAGGTCATCGCATTAATTCGATAGAAGAAACAAAAAATTTATTGATAAATCTTTTGATACAAAATAAATAATAAATAATTATTTAATAACATTTATCGATTTCCCGTGAGAGATTTATAATTTCTTCTCTATTTTTTTCATTAGGTAATATTTTTATTTTCATTTTCTGTTGTTTAATAATTTGAAATACTATTCTCATAAAAGCATGTTCAACCATCATATCTGGATTACCATGTTTTTGTTCGGTTTCTCGTAATTTTAAATTATTTCCATATAAATTAAATCGTTTATAACATTCATAAATAAATTTTATATTATCATGTTGAATATTATAATATAATTTTACCCAATTATAATCAAAATCTCTCAAACTATTTAAGCAATTATATATTAATTTATCGCTAAATAATATCTCAGCTATATTTCGATGTAAAAAATAACAATTACCCGATGGCCATAATGTTATTCTTTTTTCATCATCGCCAGGATTATCACCAAAGTATTTTAACAATTCATTAGTATATAATTTATTATTGAAAGATTCGTGATATAAACACTTTTGTAAATCCGGAGCATGCAAATATTTTTGATCATAAATAATAGGAAAATTATTTCCTTGATGAATTGTAGGTGGAAAAAATCCTCCAACAACATCAACATCAGATTTTTCTATTCTTTCAAATATATAATCTAAATTATTTATGAGAGAATTATAATATATATTTCTAGTATTTTCATCCGATTTACTATGTAAAAATAACATATAATCATATTCATATCCTTTGCTATCCTTTAAACTTTGTAAATAATTAACAACCGCAAATTTAGCACCAATATCATACCCATAATTATCTACTTTTAAAATGCACATATTATTATCCAATTCAGAAATATCAGATAGTTCTTTATCGCCAATAGAAAAAGTTATAATAATATCCATTTTCTCTCTAATTTTTCCTAAATACGCACCATAAAAATCCTGAAATTTATCTATATTAAAACAATGCAAATGAGCGACAAGTTTTTTTGTTAGTTTATATGATTTGACAATTTCATATTCTATTTCTTTATTTTCTTTATTTTCTCTCAAATTCAACAATTGTTTATGAAATAAATATGGGTGTTTATTCATTGGATTGTCGGAGTTTATATCTAAACTCACCACATGCCAATATAAATTTTTATACTTATTATAATGATTCATATTTTTCATAATCACTCCAGGAGTAGTATTAAATTTCTTACAATAAGTATAATAATCTTTATAAAATAATTTATCAAATCTATTAGCACAAGAATTTATTATAGATACATATTCAGAAACGGTGAAAAATGATCTATCTAATTTATCTAAATGATAATTACATAATTTATGATCATTATTAAAATAATTCATTAATAATAATTTTATAAATCGTTTGTTATCATAGTCTCTATAGTGATTTATATCCATTATACACGCTTTGCTAAATAAATCTAAATAAACAAAATAATAATCATTGAAATTGAAATTTGAATAGCACGTTTTATAATAATAATCATTAAATTGATATTTTGTTATACCAAATTGATGTCCTATATTACTTGTACTATTTTCAACTGTAAATAAATTAGGCGAACAAATACCACATTTATCCTCATCAAAAAACTGAAAAACAAGTTTTAAATTTCTATCAAAATATACAGGCACATTCAATCTATGTTCAAACATTTTTTGAGCACCATATTGTGAATAATATATAGCGTGTGAGCCCAAAACAGCATGATGTTTTGGAATATAAATATTATCTTTTATTAATAATTTATTTCCTAATTTAAACCCATGATCGGCCGCACCCAACATTAAAAAATCATAATCTTTATTATATACATATTTTTCAAATAATTCATTCCAATTTTTATGAACTATAATATCATCTTCAAAAATAATGGCATTTTTATAATTATTATTCTGTATATCTTTTAAACACCACATTTGACTTAAATAGCACCCAGCCTCACCAACATTCATTTTCTTATTAATATTGCGCGTTAAAGATAAAATTTGATTATGCAAATTTATATTGGGTTTATTAACAGTTATTAGTTTATAATTTAAATTTAATTTTTTCATTAAAATTTTTATATATTCGCGTCGTAATTTATCAGTAGCCAAATTAATAACATAAATTTGGCTAACATAATGATTTATTAAACTTTTGCTAATAGTATTGTCTATATCTTCAATCTTGACATTATAATTATTTATTATATTATCCATTACAATAAATAATTATTTTTTATAATACAATATAACGATAATTATTATTTTATAATATAAAAATATTCTCATTATCTATACCATAAACTTGGTCATTTGAATCAATATATGCTATATCATATGGATCTCCATATATTATATCCTCACCATATCCACCATATATAATATCATATCCATATCCACCATATATAATATCATCTCCATATCCACCATATATAATATCATCTCCATATCCACCATATATAATATCATCTCCGTCTGTTCCATGGATTATATCATCTCCGTCTGTTCCATGGATTACCACATGAGATGGTGGCGGTGTTGGAGGAGTTGTTGGTGGTGATTCACCATTAATAATTTTAAGAATTAATTGATAAATTTGTTTTAAATTAATTAGTGTATTATTTGATGAAAAATTAATATAAGTGATTAAATCTGCTAGATTAGTATTTTGAATATCTATTGTACTAATATTTATTTTATTATTTAAATTATGTGATACATCATTTAATTGATTAGTTAAATTATTTAAACTATATTGATTTATATTATAATTATTATCTATGATGTTCTTATTGAATAATATGTTACTTTTATTTATTAATGTTTGATTAGTTAATTGGATAATATTATTAGTATGATCATTTAATTCAGAATATACATTAGTAGAAAGATCACTTACTTCATCAGACATATCATTTAATTCATCAGACAAATTACTAATTTCAGAATATACATTAGTAGAAAGATCA
>ERZ802819.491-NODE-491-length-26243-cov-18.872_pt1 | contig 26243 bp, 27 predicted proteins | sample MGYA00345647_ERZ802819 | MGnify/ENA primary metagenome ERZ802819 (study PRJEB30503, sample SAMEA104212355) | marine metagenome | biome: Westerlies Biome; feature: [SRF] surface water layer (ENVO:00010504) within the epipelagic zone...; material: water...
TTTCAAAAGGAAATATATAAAAAAGATAAGTCAATACAAACAAGATTATATAAAATAAATATCTGTATAACTTCTGATACATATTAAGATGATTTCAATTTAGCAAAAGCAGAAAGTGCTTTTTGCCTAGATTCCTTTATATCTACAATTGGTTTTGGATAATTTTCTCCTAATTTTAGATTAGCTTTTTCTAGAATGTCATCGGGCGCTTCCCAGGGATTGAATAAATATTTATTAGGAAGTAAAGAAATTTCTGGGACAAATTTTCTGACATAATGACCATCTGGATCAAATTTTAGACCTTGGGTAATAGGGTTGAAAATTCTAAAATATGGAGCTGCGTCTGCTCCGCAACCTGCAATCCACTGCCAACCCGAACTGTTACTAGCTAAGTTTGCATCTACAAGGCAGTCCCAAAACCAACGTTCGCCTTCATGCCAATGGAGTAATAGGTTTTTTACCAGAAAGGATCCAACTATCATTCTTAGTCTGTTATGCATATAGCCTGTTGACCATAATTCTCTCATTCCAGCGTCCACTATTGGGTATCCAGTTTGACCATTCTGCCATGCTTTTAGAAATAAAGGATTATCATCCCAAGCAAAATTATCAAATTTCTTTTGTAAATTTTTCTTAGGTAGATCAGGAAAATAGAACAATAAGTAATTAGAAAATTCTCTCCATCCCATTTCTGACAAAAACGTGTCAGTATCTTGTTGATGATTAATTCCGAATTTATTTAAATCCCAAACTTTAAACCATACTGTATTTGGTGAAATTTCACCCCAATGCAAATGTGGTGAAAGCCTAGATACATTTTTTTTAGATGGAAAATTTCGACCTTCTTTGTAACCTTCGATTTCAGTTTTAACAAATTCATTTAATCTATTTTTGGCAGCATTTTCTCCAACATTCCATGAGCTTATTATTTTTTCTTTCCAAGAATGTGCCGGCAATAAATTTAATTGATTAATAGACAAGCTTTTAAAGTTTTTTACTTCGTGAAAATTTATCTTTTTTGGCTTTTCTAATGGTCTTCTAGGTTCAACTGCATTTAGACAGCCTCTTCTATAATAGGGAGTAAAAACTTTATAGGGCGTTCCGTCATTTTTCAAAACATTCCAAGGTTCCCATAAAAGTGATCCATTAAAAGTATTTACTTCAATACCTTTTTTTTTCATATTTTCTTTTATTCTCTTATCTCTTGAAATACTCCAAGGTTCATAAACTCTATTCCAAAATATTTTATTTATTAGTTCAGATTTGCAAAGGTCAGTTAAAATTTCCTCAGGGTCTCCCTTAGAAAATATTAGTTTGTTACCAAATTGTTTGTTTAGTTCATTTAATGAATAATGCAGCCAAACCTTACCTGCATTTCCTGTTATATGCTCTTTAGAATTTACAATGTCTAAAATAAAAATAGGAATTATTGATCCTGTTTTATTAGCTTCACTTAGAGCTGGATTATCACTTAACCTAAGATCTTGTCGTATCCAGTATATACTCACGTTTTGTTTCAAATCAGTCTCTTTTTAATTGAATTCTTTTAGGGATAATATTTCTATAAGTTGTAATTATATTAAATTCAACTAATTCAAATCAAATAAAAAATTATTCTTGTGTAAAATAAAACATAAGCAATAATGTTTACAAATATTTTGAAAGTCTTTTATGTCATATGAAAAACCCTATGAAGGGTTAAAAGTTATAGATTTTTCTCAAGGAGTTGCTGGGCCCTATTGTGGAATGCTCTTAGCTCAATATGGAGCTGAGGTTATTAAAATTGAGCCAAAAGATGGAGATTGGGCTAGAAATCTTGGTCAAGAATATGGACAACATTCTGCTTTTTCAGTAACTGCAAACCTTGGTAAAAAAAGTATAGTATTCGATTTAAAGAATAAAAAAAGTCAGCCTATATTAGACAAAATCATCAATGAATGTGATGTGTTTATTGAAGGTTTTAGGCCAGGGGTGATAGAAAGATTGGGGTATGGATATGAAAGGTTAAAAAATATTAATTCTAAATTAATTTATTTATCTATTTCAGGCTTTGGTCAAAAAGGTCCTATGAGCGCAAAACCAGCTATGGATCCTGTTTTGCAGGCTTTTACAGGGTTTATGTCAGAAAACAAAGGTCCTGACGATATTCCACATAGAACACCAGTTATAATTTTTGATATGACTACCGCCTTGTACGCAACCCAATTAGTAAGTTCAGCCTTATTTGCCAGAATTAAAGAAGATATAGGAAAGAAAATTGAAGTTAGTTTAATGGAGGCTGCAGCAGCTATGCAGTCGATAAGACTTATGAGTGGATACATGGAGGGGCCTTACACTCATGCTTCTTCACCATCAGGAACTTTTCAAACTAAAGATGGATGGATACAGATTATCGTTGTGAAGAATCATGAGTTTACCAAATTTTGTAATGCTGTTGGATGGGTAAATTTTCTTACTGACAAGCGCTTTTTAACTAACTCTTTAAGAAGAAAACATGAAGCTATTCTGACTAAGGAAGTACAAAAACTTTTCATTAAAGAAACAACGGAATATTGGAAAAATTTATTAAACAAATTTGAAGTTCAGAATGAAAAAGTACAAAACTATAGAGAATTTGTAGATAGTGAACAAACTAAAGCACTAGAATTAATTTCATGGCTGGATCAACCTACTACTGATCAATCGTGGCCTGTTCCAAATATACCAGGTATGCCAAAGTTAGTTAGTGGAAGTAAATTATCAATAGCACCATCGTTGGGACAGCATACAAAAGAAATTATTTTACAGTTAGGATACAGCGAAAAAAGTATAGCAAAGCTTTTTGATGAAGAAGTAATATTTGGTATTTAAAATAATCCAGTTATTGTAAAAGTGAGAGGAATGAACATCAACAAGGCTAAATATAGCTCAGATTTTAATGTTTCACTAAAAGTATAATTATCATTAGCCATAATTTTTCTCCAATAATTTTATTTTAATATTATTTTTTTTTTAAAATTATTCAAGTTTTTTAAATTTTGATATAATATATTCTTATAGGGACTATTATGACTTTCATATTTGGAATAATTTTATCAGCTTTAATATTTTTTTTCTTCGATGATATTCAAGCAATATTAGTTTCAACAGGTTTAAGAGATCAATTAGTGACGTGGTTGCAATCCTGGTAATACATTAAAGATTTATTTTGAATTAAGAATTTACCTTTTCTATTTGTATAAATAAAATGATAAATTAGTATGTTTAAATTAACATTATTTAATCACGATTAAACTGGATATATTAATGATTAATAGTTTTGACTATATTATTGTTGGTGCAGGCTCATCTGGATGTGTTTTGGCAAACAGACTGAGTGCAGACGGGAAATACAAAGTTTGTTTACTTGAAGCAGGCCCTCCTGATTGGAATCCATTTATTCATATACCAGCTGGTTTTATGAAAACTCTAACTAATCCAAATGTAAATTGGTTATTTAAATCTGAACCAAGTTGGGGAACGGCAGGAAGAGTGATTGATATTCCAAGAGGCAAGACATTAGGTGGATCAAGCTCAATAAATGGAATGGTTTTCAATAGAGGTCAAAATATGGATTTTGATGTCTGGGCTCAAAAGGGAAATAAAGGTTGGAGTTACTCTGATTTACTCCCTTATTTCAAAAAATATGAAAAAAGATTAGGTGAGCATGATGAAACTTACAGAGGATCAAAAGGCGAGTTGCCAATAACTGATTTGGAATACCGAGATCCACTTTGTGAAGCATTTATAAAAGGAGCTATTGAACAAGGTATACCTTTAAACAAAGACTATAATGGACAATTTCAAGAGGGTGTTTCATATGTTCAAAGAACCACAAAAGGTAGATTTAGAGTAAGTGCATCTAAAGCTTTTTTGAAGCCTGTTAAATCTAGACAAAATCTTGATATAATCACTGATGCATTTGTAACAAAGATTATTATTGAAAACAAAACTGCTACTGGAGTTGAGTATCTCAAAGGTGGAGTTAGAGGTAAAAAAATAATTTTAAAGGCTAATAAAGAAGTTATCCTGTCATCAGGAGTTATTAAATCACCACATTTATTAAATTTATCAGGCATTGGTTCTGGTAAACATTTAAAAGATATCGGGATAGATGTAATTCATGACTTAAAGGGTGTTGGCATGAATTTAAGAGATCATTTTGCACCTAGAATGACTGCAAGAGCTAAGAATGTTGAAACAGTTAATGAAAAATCCAGAGGGTTTAAGCTCTTGAAAGAAATTGGTAAATATATTTTAGGAAAACAATCAATTGTCAACTTAAGTCCAACTTTAGTTTATTGTTTTTGGCATTCTAACGAGTCTATAAGAAATCATGACTTGCAAATGACTTTTACACCTGCTTCCTACAAAGAAGGGGTGCAATCAACTCTTGACACTGAACCAGGTTTTACGGTTGCTGCCTGGCAACAAAGACCAGAATCATTAGGATGGGTTAAAGCTAAAAGTAATAATCCATTTGAAGCCCCAGAGATTCAACCAAATTATCTTGATGCAGAAGAAGATAAAAGAGTAGTAGTAGCTGGACTAAAATTATCAAGAAGGTTAATGCATTCCAAAGCTTTATCAAATTATTTTGATTACGAGGTATATCCCGGATTAGATGCACAGTCTGATGAGGATTTATTACAAATCGCAAGAGAAAGAGGAACTACTACATATCACCAAATGGGGACATGTAGAATGGCACCAAAAACAGATCCTACTGCAGTTGTGGATAATGATTTAAAGGTTTATGGCATAGATAATTTAAGAATTGTCGATGCGTCTATTATGCCAACTATGTTATCTGCTAATTTGCACTCTGGAGCAACTTTAATTGGCGAAAAAGGTTCAGATTTAATTCTTGATAAAAAGCCATTAGAACCAATCGCTTTAAGTTATTAACTATAATTATTTAAATAAGGAAACTCAATTGTCAAAATCACAAAAATATACCCCTCCCAATTTATGGGTTTGGGATAAAGAAAATGGTGGTAAATTTGCAAAAATTAATAGGCCTATTTCTGGCTTTACTCACGAAAAAGATCTGCCAAAAGGTATCCATCCTTTTCAGTTATACTCTCAAGGTACCCCTAATGGTGTGAAAGTAACAGTAATGCTTGAAGAGTTATTAAATTTAGGCATTAAAGAAGCAGAGTATGATGCATGGCTTATTAGAATTGGAAAAGGGGATCAATTTAGTTCTGGTTTCGTGGACATTAATCCAAATTCAAAAATTCCTAGTTTAACTGATAATACAAACGGAACTTCTGTTAAAGTTTTTGAATCTGGTTCAATACTTTTGTACCTAGCTGATAAATTTAAAAAATTTATTCCTAAATCTTTTGAAGCAAGGACGGAATGTTTAAACTGGTTATTTTGGCAAATGGCAAGTGCCCCATATCTTGGTGGAGGATTTGGCCATTTTTACGCTTATGCACCTGAAAAACTTGAATATCCGATAGATCGTTTTTCTATGGAAGTAAAAAGACAACTAGACGTTCTAGATAAGTTATTATCAGACAAGACTTTTGTTTGTAATGATGAATATACTATTGCGGATATCGCAATATGGTCATGGTACGGCGCATTGGTATTAGGCCGTTTATATGGAGCTGAGGAGTTCTTGGATGTTAAGTCTTATAAAAATGTTCTAAGATGGGCTAAATTCATTAACGAAAGACCTGCTGTGAAAAGAGGGAGAATGGTTAATAAAATTAGTGGCTATCCTGGTTCTCAACTCCATGAAAGGCATGACGCAAGTGATTTTCAAAATAAGACACAAGATAAAATAGAAAATTGAATATTTAAATCATAATTCCTCAATTCCAAGATCTGCTATATATCTTCTATGCCAGGTTGGACTAATAGTTAATTCGTTAATACAAACATGTTTTGGCATTTGACATAAAAAAGCTATTGTTTCACCCAAATCATCAGGTTGAAGCATCTTCTTTTTTTGTTCTAAAGAGAGCTTTTTAGGTCTTTTGTCTAAAATATCTGTAGCAACCTCACCAGGACATAAAGCGCAAGCTCTAATACCCACACTACAATATTTCATGTTAATAGTCTCAGTCATAGCATTTAAGGCGTGTTTTGATGATGTGTATGTAACACCTGATAAGAGACTAACATGGTTGCCTGACCAAGATGAAACGTTAATAATCAAACCATCTTTTTTTTCTTTCATCATTGGAATAACAGATTTACAACAATAAAATAAGCCATTGACATTGGTCTGAATCACGTCATCCCACTCACTTTCATTAATGTAATCCCAATCTCTATTTAAAATATTTATTCCAGCACAATTTACCAATACATCAATTTGTTGAAATTCGTTTTTTATTTGATTTACTGTTTCTTTAACTAATGTTTTATTAGTAACATCCATCATCTTTATTGAGGCTTTAGTTTTACAGTTTTTAGCGGTTTCTTCTAAATTTTTAATATTTCTTCCAGAAAGTATAACTTTCATTCCAAGTGTAGATAGCTTAACAGCAGCGTTTTGACCTATCCCAGAACCAGCACCTACAATCCAAGCAATTTTTTCTTTTAGATCTCTTTTCATGGGTAAATTTTCTTTCTATTATTCAATTTTTAAATGTTACTATTGAGCAGTTAATCCACCATCAACAACAAGACTGGAACCTGTCATAAAACTTGAGTCGTCTGATGATAAAAATAATATTGTTTTAGCGACTTCTTCTGCAGTACCTAGACGACCAAGAGGCGTTTGCAATATACCTGCTGAATATGAATCTTTTAAAGTCATACTTGGGTTTTGTTTAATTCTTGCTTCAGCAACTTGACTTCCCATATCTGTTTCAATAATACCAGGATGGACCTGATTAATTCTAATAGGATATTTTTTTTTACCAAAATATATTGCCATTGATTTTGTGAAAGTTGTAATTCCACCTTTTGTCATTGAATATAATGGATCGAGTTGTGATCCTACTAACCCAGCAACTGAGCTTAGATTAATAATTGAGCTTCCAAAATTAGATTTCTCTCCTGCTTTAGTAAGGAAGGGTATAAGGTGCTTAATACCTAAAAACACACCGGTTAAATTAATTGATATCAATTTATGATATTCTTCGATTGAAACATTACTTATTTCTTTTCCTAACCAAATACCTGCATTATTTACCAAAATATCTATTGATTTATTTTTTGTATCTAAATAAGTAACAAAATTAATCCATTCACTTTCTTGGGCTACATCTATTTCATAAAATTCAGCTTTAACATTTAATTTTATAATTTCTTTTACTGTATTTAATCCTTGATCTTTATTTAAATCTAAAACATTAATATTAACTCCAGCATTGGCTAAAGCTAGGCAAACGCTTCTACCAATACCTTTAGAACCTCCCGTAACAATAGCATTTTTACCTTGTAAATTTTGCAATTTATGTCCTTTCAAAGATTTCATTTTGGATCATAATTCTAAATAGATAGCGGTCTTCATTCATATCATAGTCACCGTTTGCTTTATGCATTAATATTCTATTATCCCATATGACAAAATCTCCGTTTAGCCATTTATGCCTATATTCATTTTCTTTTTTATAAACATAACTCATTAGATTATCCAATAATGCAAGTGTTTCATTATCTGTCAAACCTATAATTTTCTCTATTCTAATGGGATTTATGTATAGACAAATTTTATTATTTTCGGGATGTATCCTTACAAGAGGATGGATTACTTCTTTTATTTTTTCAGTAATTCTAGGTAATGACATCAATTTTCTTTTGCTATGAGTACTCTGATAAACATGCATTGCTTCTAAATTTTGTATGCTTTTTTTTAAATCATCGGGTAGTTGATTATATACAAGATGCATATTAACAAATTGGGTATCACCCCCATATGATGGTAATAATTTAGCATGTAGAATAGTAGCTTTAGGTGGACTTATATCATTGCTATGATCGGTATGATATCCTTCACCTGGGATATAAATTTTCCCATCTTCAAATTTGTCCTTGTTAGAAATATAGTGAACTAAATCATTTTCTTTTAAAGCAAACTTTTTATTATGTTGTTTAAAAACTTTTCCAAATATTTTAGCACTTTCATAGAATTCGTTGGGTGATAGATTTTGATCTCTTATTACTAACACAGAGTAATTTGAAAAGGCCTTTGTAAGCTCATTAATAACTCTCTGATCTGAAATTGATTTCAGATCAACACCAAAAACTTCTGCCCCAGTATGCTCGGATAGTTTATTAATTTTTATATTCATAAACTCCCCCTTTTTCTAACATATAATTGTAATCGAAGAGGATCAATTAATTTTACAATTTAATTAATTTTAATTAGCATATTTATTAATAAAATTTTATCTGGAGAAATTGTATGAATGATGTAAACAGAATAAAACTTGAAAGTGCTCAAGAAAGTGCTCAGGAAAGAGCGATATATAATAGCCCAGATAACGTGTTTGATTGGTCTTGGCCAAAGGTACCAAGACATAAGTTTTTAAGTGAAAAAAAAGAGGCTTATGATTTTGACAAAAACAGTTTACTAATACCTCTTGATATTTCTGATGTACTATCAACACCCTATCCAGCAACTATTCCATCAATTCTTGCAAGGTACATAAGGCTAAAAAAAGGTGACGATATAAGCCATAACTTCATAGCTTCTGGAGAAATTTATTATGTTTTAGAAGGGAGGGGTACAACATTGAATGATGAAGATGTAATTGAATGGTCATGTGGTGACGTTTTTTGTTTACCTGGAGGTAAGAAAACCAAACATAGAACCTTATCTGAAAACTCAATTTTATTTTGTGTAACTAATGAGCCCATTCTGTCTTTTGAAAAGCTAGTACCTAACGTTAATGGAACAAATTCTATTAAATCTACACATTGGACAAATGATAAAATTCAATCAAATTTAAATAAAATTTATAAAAGACCTAAAACAAAAGAAACAGCAGGTGTTGCTATTCAATTTTCTACTCCAGAAACACTACCTAGTAGAAACACAATACCAATGATTAATACGGCTTTGAACACTCTTGAATCTGGAGGAGATCAAAGGGCTCATAGACATAATGGAGCCGCTCTTACATTAGCAATACAAGCGGAAAGAGTTTACTCAAAAATTGAAAATGAAAAAGTAAATTGGGAAGATGGGGTAGTTTTAATTACACCAGGAACTGAACTGCATTCTCATCATAACAGAGGTTCTAAAAGAATGATGAGTTTTGTTGTGCAGGATGAAGGACTTCATTTTTATCTCAGAACAACTGGATTTAGTTGGAATTAGGTTTTGTGAATAATCAAATGAATAAAAGAATACTAGAAGTTTTTACAGACTACGTTTGTCCATGGTGTTACTTAGGTGACTCAAGAGTTAAAAAAATCAAAAAAAAATTCAAAATTGACATACAATTAATTCATTTTCCTCTTCATCCTGAAACACCAACTGAAGGAAAAACTTTACTTGAGCTTTTTGGATCAAATCAAGATGATATTGATCAAAAAAATGAAAGAATGAAGGCACTGATGTTAAATGAAGGACTTCCATATAACGCTAGAACTCATACTTACAATAGTAGATTAGCTCAAGAAATTGGTGCATGGGCCCAGTCTATAGACAATAATACATCTATTCATGATAATTTTTTTGAAGCTTATTTTGTAAAAGGTTTGAATGTAGGCTTAGAAAGTGTAATTTTAGATGTTGTTTCTAAATCTGGTTTAGATCCTGAAGAGGCAAGAAATGTTATTAAAAATCGACTTTTTATGAAAAATATTGACGAAGATTGGAATAAGTCTAGAACTTATGGGGTTACTGGAGTGCCTACTTATGTATACCAAAAACAAAGTATAGTAGGAGCACAACCTCTCGAAAATTTGGTAGAATTTTTAAATCACTTTGATGTTCCTAACAGATGATTCAATAATATTTCTATGATTATATATAAAAATGAAATCTAAAAATATTTTATTTATTCATCATTCTCCCTCTGCTAATACAATAAAATTATCCAATAAAATTGAAAATACTCTTTACAATTTTAGTCAAAATATTAATTTCAAAATGTTAAATTCATTAGAAACAAATACTGCCTCTTTTAATTTAGTAGATGGTGTTATTATTGGAACTACAGAAAATTTTGGTTATATGTCTGGTTTAACTAAAGATTTTTTTGATAGGTGTTATGAGGAGTTAAAAGAAAAAACACAAGGTCTTCCAATTGTATATTATATTCGTGCTGGATTAGATGGAGAAGGTAGCAAACTTGCTATAGATAAAATTTTAACAGGCTTACGTTGGAAACAAGTTTTACCTCCCCTCATTTTTCAAGGTACTTGGAGTGACAATTATATTAATCAAGTAGAGGAATATGTTTTAACATTTGCCTATGGGATCGAACTTGGAATTTATTAATCATCATTTGGATATTTAGGAATGTTTTGTAATCCTTTTATAAGAGCATTTTGAAAATTGACCATTGCACTATTTGTTTTATTTTTTGAATTTGCAAGTCCATCTAGGTAGCTCTTTACATCTTTTTCCAAAATGGCAATTGTATTGTTTTTGGTATAACTTTCTTTTGCCCAATCTATATTATCTAAGTTCTCACTAAACCACGTTTGGCCAGATGAACAATTAAGAATATTAAGTAGCTGCTTTGTAGTAATATTAAGATTTTTAGCTTCAGACAAAACATGCCTTACTGCAACAACAGAACATGATGCAACAAAATTATTTAATACCTTGACGGACATTCCTGATCCAAATTCACCAATATGATGAATTTTCTTACCTAAAATTTCCAAAATTGGTAAAATTTTATCATATTCTTTTTTTGAAGATCCAACCATAAATGTTAATGTTGCGTTCTTGGCGCTCATGGGAGCACCAGACATCGGAGCTTCAATAATTGTAATGTTTTCAGGAACTTTATTAATAAAGTTACTTAAAAAAGCTGGTGATAAAGTTGAACTAATTATAAGTATTTTTTGGGTGTTTACTTTAAAAAGTCCATTCTTACCCTCGCAAAGTTCTACGGTTTGATTTATATCCCTAACAGCACTAAAAATAATATCTGATTTTTCAAAAAAATTTACTTTTGAAGAGATGAAATTTTCTTTCAAAGTTGGAAAATTTTCTTTTGATTTTACATCATAACCAAAAGCATTCACTCCATTCTTTAAAAGAACTTCCAACATAGGTAATCCCATTGTACCACATCCAGCAATACCAACGTTTAATTTAAGAATGTCATTCATATGTAACCTCAAACATTTATTTCAGTTATCTTGTTTTAGATTATAATTTTCAATATATTAAATTAAATCTTATATTAAAAATTATAAAGTGGATGATATGAAAATAAATATTGATGAATTAAAATCATGGATAGGTAATGATGAGATAGCATTTGATGAAGTCTCACAAGGTTTGGAAACAAGATTTAGGGCAACACTTGATGAAGATCCAGGAAACCCTCAAAAAGGTGACATAGCATCATCAGGTCTTCATTGGGCTCTGGCACCTGCAATAGTAAAATCGTCTTTGTTAGGTAAAGACTCTCATCCTCAAAAAGGTGAATTTCTTCCTCCAATACCGCTTCCTCGAAGAATGTGGGCAGGATGTAGAACTCATTTTTTAAATTCATTAAAAATTGGAGACATAGTTAAAAAAAAATCTACGGTAGTTGATATAAACTTAAAAAATGGGAAGTCTGGACTATTATGTTTTGTAACTGCAAAGTATGAATTCTTTGTAGATAATAAATTAATGATTGAAGAAGATCATGACCTTGTCTATAGAGATTATAATAAAAATGAGAATATTACTTTCATTAAAAATAATTTACCTTTTTTAAAATCAGATTATGAAGAAAAAATCTATACGCATCCAACAATGTTATTTAGATATTCAGCAATAACATTTAACGGGCATAGAATACACTATGATTACCCTTACTCAACTAATGAGGAAGGATACAAAGATTTAGTTTTTCATGGGCCATTACAAGCAACATTGATGCTAAGAGCTGCAGAAAAGTATAAAAAAGCCAAGGTTAAATCTTTTTCTCACAGAGGTATTGCACCGGTATACGCTAATGATGATTTGTTTATAAATATTGAAAATAAATTAAATGGTGCTGTTAATTGCTTTACGAGTACAAAAGATGCAGGTATGACAATGAAAGCAGAGGCAATTTTTTGATTGCACATAAACAAGCTTTTTTAGGGAATTTTGGAGATTTTATGTCAAAATTTGATTACGATCTTATTGTTATTGGAGCAGGTTCGGGAGGCACTAGAACAGCAAGAATTTCTGCATCATATGGTGCCAAAGTATTAGTTGTAGAGGGTGATAGAGCTGGGGGCACATGCGTACTTAGAGGTTGTGTTCCTAAAAAATTATTGGTGTATGCGTCTCAATTTTCTGAACAAGTGTCAGATGCAGAAGGATTTTGCTGGCAAGTAAGTAATTTTCAAAGTAACTGGCATGAACTTATTCTAAAAAAGAATAAAGAATTAGATAGACTGCATGAAATTTATGTTAATTTAATAAAAAATTCAGGCTGTGACTTAATTTCAGGCTGGGGTAAAATTACAGGACCAAATACTGTTTCAATAATAAAAGAAGATAATAAAAAAATTGAATTATCTTCTCAAAAAATCATGATAGCTGCTGGTGGTGAATCATCTTTTCCTAACTTTGAAGGAAATAATTACATGATTAACTCAGATAAAGCTTTGGATCTTCTCGAATTACCAGATTCTATTGCGATTTATGGATCTGGCTATATTGCAGTTGAATTTGCAGGTATATTCAATGGATTTGGAGTAGATACTCATCTTATTTTTAGAGCTGACATGGCTTTGCGAGGATTTGATAAAGATATTAGGCAACATTTAATGACTTCAATGGAGCAAAAAGGAATAACGATACATAATAAAGTTACTATTTCAAAGATTGAAGAAGAAGGGCAAATGCATAAGATCCATCTTTCAAATAACAAAAGCCTAAGTGTAGAAACTGTAATGGGTGCCACAGGAAGATTACCTAAAGTCTCCAATTTAGGTTTGGAAGAGATTGGAGTTCATTTAGGTAAACGTGGAGAAGTATTGGTAAATAATTTCAATCAAACAAATATCAATTCTATATTTGCAATTGGGGATGTTACTGATAAAATCACACTAACTCCTGTTGCTATTGCAGAAGGTCATTCTTTTGCTGACCGTGAGTTTGGAAAAATTAACAGATATGTTTCATATAGTAATGTTCCAAGCGCTGTTTTTAGTCAACCTTCAATCGCAGTAGTTGGTATTACCTATGAAGACGCTGTAAAAAAAGGTATCAAAGCAAGAGAATACAAAAGCGAGTTCAGAGCATTAAAAAATACTATTTCTGGAAATATTGAAAGAACATTAATGAAATTGATAGTTGATGACAATTCACAAAAGGTAGTAGGGGCCCACATGATAGGTCCAGATTCTGCAGAAATAATTCAAGGAATAGCAATCGCAATTAAAGCAGGTGCTCTTAAGTCAGATTTTGACAGCACTATTGGAATTCATCCTTCAGCTGCAGAAGAATTTGTAACGATGAGATCTTAATAGTAAATTTTAACTGAGTAATTGAAGATTTGGCTAAATTCTGTTAATGGAATGTTTAATTATTAATTAATTTAATTAATATTGAGTTATTTAAAGGGAAAAAAGATGATTGACTGGAAAATAGATTCTTGGAGAAAATTTCCGATAAAGCAAGTTCCTGAATATAGTGACATGGATAAAGTAGCCTCTGTTGAAAAAGAACTTTCAATTAGACCGCCTTTAGTATTTGCCGAAGAAGCTAGGAGACTTAGGAAAAGAATGGCAGATGTTGCAGAGGGCAAAGCTTTTTTACTTCAGGGTGGTGACTGCGCTGAATCTTTTGCAGAACATAATGCTAATAATATCAGGGATAGCTTTAGAGTGTTGTTACAAATGGCTGTTGTGCTTACTTTTGGTTCTGCTTTACCTGTTATAAAGATAGGAAGATTGGCAGGTCAATATTCTAAGCCTAGATCTTCCCCTTTTGAAGTAATTAATGATGTTTCTTTGCCAAGTTATCGTGGAGATATGGTTAATGATATGGCCTTTGAAGATAAAGCACGCGAACCTAATCCAGAGAGGCTTCTTCAAGTTTATGATAAATCTGCCTCTACATTAAATTTGCTGAGAGCTTTTGCAGGTGGTGGTATGGCAGATTTGACTAAATTACATGAATGGAACCTTGAGTTTGTTAGTGGAACTAATGAAGCAATAAAATATAAAGAACTTGCATCTCAAATAACTTCATCATTAGAGTTTATGAATGCTTGTGGCATGACACCAGAGAATACTGCTCAGCTTAGAGAAACTGAATTTTATACTTCGCACGAAGGTCTTTTACTTAATTACGAAGAAGCACTCACTAGAAAAGACACTATTACTGAAGAAAAAGGATGGTTTGCAACTTCAGCACATATGCTATGGGTAGGAGATAGAACTAGAAGTATTGATGAAGCGCACATAGAATATATGAGAGGCATAGCTAACCCAATTGGTTTAAAATGTGGACCCTCAACAGATCCTGACGATTTATTAAGACTTATTGAAAAGCTAAACCCATTAAATCAAGCTGGACGACTTACTCTTATTGCTAGAATGGGTTCTGCCGACGTCTATAAAAAATTAAAACCTTTAATAACAGCTGTTAAAAAATCAGGTTTGATCGTTGGCTGGTGTTGTGATCCAATGCATGGAAATACGGTAAAAGCATCTTCAGGATTTAAGACAAGAAAAATGGATGATATTATGGCTGAAGTTAGAGGTTTCTTTGAAGTTCATAATGAAATGCATACTGTACCAGGAGGAGTTCATTTTGAAATGACAGGACAAAATGTTACTGAATGTGTTGGTGGAGTGTATGAAGTAAATGAAGCTAACTTAGCTGACAGATATCATACACATTGTGATCCAAGACTTAATGCAACTCAATCCTTGGAGTTAGCGTTTTTAGTAGCTGACTTGCTTGCAGAAAATAGAACTAACCTTGCAAAAAAAATTGTGGCGGTATCTTGAAGGTTTGAAATTGGCTGAAAATAAAAAGAAACCTAATATTAATCTAATAAAAAAAGTATCTTGGCCAAATGACTTAAGGCCAAATCCTGACCAGTTATCGTCTGTTACAGACACATACTTTTTAAGAACTAGAGATGTTGTAGCTGAGTTTGGTGATACTGAAGTTACTTATGCAATTTTTATGCGCAGACCTGTGATATCGGCTTTAAATCCAGCACTTGATTGGCTTCAACATATTATAAAAGAAAGAAAAGGTAACGTTAATATTAATCGTTGTTTTGAAGAAGGAAGTGACGTAGGAGCTGGAGAGCCAATGGTCTATATATCTGGTTCTATGTTATTATTAGTAGATTTAGAAACAGCTTTACTTCAAAAAATTGGAGCGACTTGTGTAGCTGCTTATAATGCTAGATCTATGGTAGAAAGTTTACGTCAAACATCTTTTCTAGCAATGGATGCTCGTCATTGTGCAGGTACAGACATGGCCGATTTAATGGCTTATGGAGCATATATTGGATCTCAAAGAGTTAAATCTGAAATGAATGCGATTGGATTTATAGGATGTGCTACAGATAAGACGGCCCACCTGTTTCAAAACACAAAGGGTTTAGGTACTATGCCTCATGCTTTAGTTGGTTATGCTGGTTCGACCTTAAAAGCTGCAGAAATGTTTCATTCCACTTGGCCTGATCAACCATTAACTGTTTTAATTGATTATTTTGGTAAAGAAATAACTGATGGTCTTATGATTTGCAGATCGTTTAAACATTTGGCTAACAATGGAACTTTGTCATTAAGATTAGATACTCATGGTGGAAGGTATATTGAAGGATTAGATGTAGCAGGTTCTTATGCGGTTTTAGAGAGAAATGCTCCTGAGTCTATTAGAGGATACAGAACAGAGCAAGAGCTTCGTTATTTAATTGGCACTGGTGTTTCGGCGGCGTCAGTTTGGCATCTAAGAGAGATACTAAATAATGCAGGCTTTCAAAAAGTTAAAATTGTTGCTTCTAGTGGATTTGGTCCAGAAAAATGTAAAGTTTTTTCTCTGGCGAACGTTCCTGTAGATGTCATTGGGACTGGATCATATCTTCCAAGCAGATGGTCTGAAACTTACGCGACAGCTGACATTATTTCTTATGGTGGTAAGTCTCAAGTTAAGCTTGGAAGAGAATTTCTTCTTAGGCGTTAATAATAATAATCTGTTTGATGAGTTAATTATGAAAAACAATCTTAAAATAGTTCTCGCTCAGTTAAATCCGATAGTTGGTGACGTTAAGGGTAATATTATCAAATTAATAAAAATTAGGGATAGTTTAAGTGAAGAAATTGATATAATTGTTGTTCCTGAATTATATGTTACTGGATATCCAATTGATGATTTAGTTCTTAGAAATGATTTTTTAGAACTTGTTGAAAATGAAATTATTTCACTAGCTAAACTTACTAATGATGGTAAAGCAGCTATTATTCTAGGTGCTCCCAGGAAAGAAAATAAATCAATTAAAAACTCAGTTTTTGTTTTAGATAAAGGAGAAATTTTATCTTATAGAGATAAGTATAATCTTCCAAACACCGGTGTATTTGATGAACAAAGAATTTTTTCTCCTGGCTCACTATCTGGTCCAGTTAAAGTAAGAGATGTATTGATTGGATTACCAATTTGCGAAGATATATGGACTGAAACTGTTATAGAATGTTTGTGTGAAACTGGAGCAGAAATAATACTCTCTATTAATGCATCACCTTATTCTATTAAAAAAAATGATCAGAGAATGTCAGTAGCTGTTTCTCGTGTTTTAGAGTCGAAATTGCCTTTAATTTATTTAAATAGAGTAGGTGGCCAAGATGAATTAATATTTGATGGTGCATCATTTTGTTTAAGTGATAAAGGTAAGTTAAATATCCAATTAAATGATTTTCAAGAACATGTAATAAAAATTGATTTACAAAAAATTAATAATAAATGGACCTTCAAAGAAAATATTAATAGTGTTTCTTCAAATATAGAAGCTTTATATAAATCTCTAGTTGTAAGTGTACGGGATTATGTTCAAAATAATGGTTTTCCTGGGGTTGTTCTTGGAATGTCTGGTGGAATAGATTCTGCATTAGTAGCGGCAATTGCAACTGATGCTCTAGGACCAAATTTAGTAAGAGCAGTTATGATGCCAAGCCCTTATACCAGTCAAGAAAGTTTAGAAGATGCAAAGTTAGCATCTTACAATTTAGGAATAGATTATTCGTATTTAGATATTAAAAGTGGTATGGAAACGGTTGATAATATCCTTTTAGGATTTAAAGGTCCCAATGTTTCTCCAGGAATAACGGAAGAAAATATTCAATCTAGATTAAGAGGCTTACTTTTAATGGCAATTTCTAACAAATATGGATCAATGGTATTAGCAACAGGAAATAAATCTGAATATGCAGTTGGTTATGCTACCTTATATGGAGATATGTGTGGAGGGTTCGCAGTTATAAAAGACGTGTGGAAAAGTGATGTATTTAGATTATGTAAATGGAGAAATTCAAATAAATCTCCGGAGTTTTTAGGGCCAAATGGTGAAGTTATTCCTGAAAGAATAATAACAAAACCTCCTAGCGCCGAGTTAAGAGAAGATCAAAAAGACACTGACAGTCTTCCTGAGTATGACATTCTTGATGCAATTTTAAAAAAATTAGTCGAAGATAATTTATCAATAGATGAAATAGTTGCTGAGGGTTATGAAGTAGAAGATGTCAAAAAAATCTCTATGCTTTTATCAAGATCTGAATATAAAAGATTTCAATCTGCACCTGGACCAAAAGTCACAGAAAAGGCCTTTGGTAGAGATAGACGATATCCTCTAACTAGTGGGTTTAGAAATTGGAATTGATCAAGCTGTATATACAGATAAATATAGTATCTATTTTAAACTAGGAATTAGTTGTAATGAAAGTTCGTTTTGCTCCAAGTCCAACTGGTCACTTGCATATTGGAAACTTTAGAACTGCACTTGTAAATTTTTTATTTGCTAGAAAAAATAATGGTCATTTTATGCTAAGAATAGACGACACAGATCAAGAAAGATCGTTGATAGAATATGAAAATGCAATTAAAGAAGATTTAAGTTGGATGAATATAGGCTGGGACAGTTTGGAAAAACAATCCTCTAGATTATCTTGTTATGACAATGCTTTACAAATATTACTCAATAAAAAAAGAGCGTATCCATGTTTTGAAACTGCTGATGAATTATCTTTAAAAAGAAAAAGTCAATTATCTTCTGGAAAACCGCCTATTTATGACAGATCTTCTCTTAAATTGTCAGACTCAGAGATTGCTGACCTTAAATCTAAAGGAAAAAAACCTCATTATAGATTTCTATTAAATCACGTTGACGTAAATTGGGATGATTTGGTTAAAGGTAAAAGTAAATATAATATGTCCAATTTATCTGACCCTGTTATTTTAAGAGAAGATGGCAGAGTTATATATACCCTTGCCTCGGTTGTTGATGACATAGACTTTGCAGTGACAGATATTTTGAGAGGTGAAGATCATATGACAAATTCTGCTGCGCAAATTCAATTATTTGAAGCTTTAGGATCCTCTCCACCTAGGTTAGGGCATTTATCATTATTAACAGATATTTCGGGAGAAGGTCTTTCTAAAAGACTTGGTAGTTTGTCACTAAAAGACTTAAGACAAGAAGGTTTCCAACCAATGGCAATATCATCATTGTTATCAAAGGTTGGCACCTCTGATGCAATAGATATTTTTAAAAATATAAATCAAATAATTGATGATTTTGATATAAATAAATTTGGAAAATCTAAACCTAAATTTGATAAAGTGGAATTGTTAAACCTAAACGCTAAATTTTTTCAATTAACCAATTTTGATGATATTAGTAACCAATTAAATACTTTAGATTTTGAAATAACCACAGAATTTTGGAATTTAATTAAAGGAAATATTAATACTTTTAATGATATAAAGTTTTGGTGGGATATTGTTTATGGAAAAATTAAAACTATAAATGATGATCATGAGTTCACACATTTAGCATTGAAAACTCTACCAAACGATAGTTTTGATAAAAATACTTGGTCAACTTGGACCAGTTTGTTAATGAAGGAAAGTGGTAGAAAAGGTAAAGATTTATTCAAACCTCTTAGATTATGTCTAACAGGACAAAATAATGGTCCAGAAATGGCAAATCTAGTTTTAACAATGGGAAGACAAAAAATTGTTGAACGACTAAATAACAAGAATTGAAGAGTGGTTGTTACTATGAATACCTTACATTTATATAATACCCTTGAAAAAAAAACATCTGTTTTTAATCCCATTGATAAAGATGATGTTAGAATGTATGCATGTGGACCTACAGTTTATGATTTCATTCATATTGGTAACGCAAGACCCTTAGTTGTATTTGATGTTTTAGTTCGATTACTTAGAACAATGTATCCTAAAGTTACTTATGTTAGAAATATCACTGACATTGATGACAAAATCAACAAAAGAGCGACTGAGAAAGAAATACAAATATCGGAATTGACTAAAGAGACGATAAAAAATTTTCATTACGATTGTAAATCATTAGGTAATTTAAATCCTGATTTTGAACCAAGGGCTACAGATCACATTAATGAAATAATTGAGATGATTGAAATATTAATTTCAAAACGGTTTGCTTATGTTTCTTCAGGAAATGTTCTTTTTTCGGTTGGAAAATTTAAAAAATATGGAATGTTATCAGGAAGGTCGCTCAAGGATATGATATCAGGTTCAAGAGTTGATATTGCAGAATATAAAGATAAACCAGGAGACTTCATTCTATGGAAACCTTCTACAGAGGATTTACCAGGTTGGGATAGTCCTTGGGGAAGAGGACGACCGGGTTGGCATATTGAATGTTCTGCTATGAGTAAAAAGTATTTAGGTGAGCAGTTTGATATACACGCAGGTGGTTTAGATTTAATTTTCCCGCACCATGAGAATGAAATTGCTCAATCTTGTTGTGCAAATGATTCAGAAGTTATGGCTAATTTTTGGCTTCATAATGGTTATGTAACTTCTGATGGTGAAAAAATGTCAAAGTCACTTGGAAACTTTACTACGATTAATGAACTTCTTTTTCATTTTGACGGTGAAGCTATTAGATATGCTCTATTACAAGCTCATTACAGAGCTCCCCTTAGCTTTAGTAAAAAATCTTTGGAAGAAGCCAAAAAGTCATTGTCTAGACTCTACAGAGCTGTTGAAGGTTTTGAAGTTAATGGTAAGCCAGATGAGGAGCTTATTATTAATCTATGTGATGATATAAATACTCCTAAAGCTCTTGCCAGAGCTCATTATCTAACTGATGAAGCGAATAAAGGAAGTAAAGAGTGTGCTCAAAAATTAAAAAACTCTAGTAAACTTTTGGGTATTTTATCTCAATCGACTGAAGAATGGTTTAAGTTTCGAAAAGAATTGAATCAAAGTCAAAGTTATGAAATCTCTATGACCGAAAAAGAAATTGAAGAACTTATACTAGAACGTAAAACTGCCAAAGATAGCAAAGATTATTCTAAAGCAGATCAAATAAGAGAGAAATTACTTAAACTCGATATCGTATTAGAAGATAGAGCAGATAAAACGATATGGAGAAAAAATTAAATATATGTCCTTATATGATTGATTTAACTCCTAATATAATTTTGTCTAAGCCACAACTTGGAGAAAATATAGGTTCTACAGCTCGAGCAATGAAAAATTTTGGTATCGAAAAGCTTAGATTGATAGAACCAAGAGATGGCTGGCCAAACAGCTCTGCATATGCCATTTCAGCTGGAGCCGATGACGTACTAAACAAAATAAATGTTTTTAAATCTTTAGAAGAAGCCACTAAAGATATTTCTTTATTATTTGCTACTACTGCCAGAAAACGTGTTATTGGCACAAAACCTTTAGATGTATTTGAAGCAATAGATAAATCTTTTCATCATGTTGTTAATGGTGGACAAGTAGGTTTTCTATTTGGTCCTGAACAGTCAGGTTTATCAAATGACGATGTAGTACAAGCAGATTATACAATTTCAATTCCACTAAACCAAAACTTTTCATCTTTAAATTTATCTCAAGCAGTATTGTTAATTTGTTGGGAATGGAATAAGGTTAAGATGTCTCATTTCAAAGAAGATAATTTACCTATAAAAGTAAACAAAAAATTAAAAAAAAGCACCGAAATCTCTAATGTTGGCGACAGAGAGTATTTTTATCAACAATTAGATTTTTTACTTAGTAAGTCAGGTTTTTTTCACTCACCAGAAATGGCACCTGTTGTTAAAAGAAACATAAGAAGTTTATTTAACAGAGCGTCTCTGACCCATCAGGATTTGAGGACACTTCATGGAATCATTAGATCCTTATCAGGAAGTTCAAATCGTACTTGACTTTTAACATTTAAATAGTATTTTTCAGTCTCAGTTCCGATAATGCGGATTATAACGTGGTGTTATTTATCCCGAAGTTTTAACTTCTGATTGGAATAATTAACTACTTTCTTAGTAGTAGATAAAAAGGTTTAAAATATGCCTAAGTCAGATCATAAAAGAACAAGTTCAAAACATAAAATTGATAGAAGATTAGGGGTTAATTTATGGGGAAGACCAAAATCTCCCTTAAATGACAGAGAATACGCTCCAGGACAACATGGTCAGAGAAGAAAAAAGCCAACAGATTTTGGCGTTCAATTAATGGCTAAACAGAAATTAAAAGGTTATTATGGTAATATAGGTGAAAAGCAGTTCAAAAAATACTACACTGCTGCAGTTAGAAAAAAAGGTGATACTGGAGCTAATTTAATTGGTATTTTAGAATGTAGATTAGACGCTATTCTATACCGAATGAAATTGGCTCCAACTGTTTTTGCATGTAGACAATTAATAAATCATGGTCATGTAATGGTTAATGGAAGTAGATGTAACATTCCTTCAAGAATGATTAATGTTGGTGAAGTCATTGCATTAAAAGAAAAGGCTAAAGGCATTCCAGCTGTTATTGAAGCTACAACATTACCTGAAAGAGATGTTCCTGAATACGTAGAAGTTGATCATTCAAAGTTTACTGGTTCACTTGTAAGAATACCTATGCCTGATGATGTTCCATATCCTGTGCAAATGGAAACTAACCTAGTTATCGAGTTTTATTCACGTTAAAATTGTTCACAAAACGCTATGTTATATTGCGTTTCATAACTATTTTAATTAAGAGTTTATTCCTGCTTCTTGGAAATATTCAGTAAGTTCCCCGTTTTCATGCATTTCTCTAATTATATCACAACCACCTACAAATTCTTTTTTAACATAAAGTTGTGGTATAGTTGGCCAGTCTGAAAACTCCTTTATTCCCTCTCTTATTTCAGGATCTTCAAGAACATTTACACTATTAAACTTTATACCCATATGGCTTAAAACACCGACTACAGCAGCCGAAAAGCCACATTGAGGCATCACTGGGGTACCCTTCATAAATAATAATACTTCATTATCATTTATTATGTTTTCGATTTTTTCTTTTGTATCTTGTTCCATTATAGGTCTCCTTTAATTTTTCGGTGCTGATGTATTTAAAGCTAACGCATGTAGCTCATTCCCCATTTTTCCGTCCATAGCGCTATAAACCATCTTATGCTGCTGGACTCTCGTTAATCCTCTAAATTGTTCAGAGACTATTTGAGCAGCATAATGATCTCCATCTCCTCTTAAGTCATCAATAGTAACTTTTGCATCTGGAAAAGATTTAAGAATAAGTTCCTCAATTTCAGCAGCTGTCATAGCCATGTTAAAACCTAAAATTATTTATGTTTACCCATTATTAAAGGTAATGTTTTTTCAAACGAGTTTTTTAAACTATTAATACTTATAGTAGTAATATCTTTTAAATTCAAGTTATTGCTTGCATTAGTCTTCCCAAGAACAAAATAATCTAAATTACTATCTTTTAAACAAAATTTAACTTTATCGATTTTATTGGTAGCTACTATAATTCTTCCTTGGTCCTCACCAAAACACCATGAGTGAAGTATAGGGTCTTTACTATCAATCTTTAAGAACGATTTAGGTAGGTTGAGATTTAAACCTAAATTATCTTTAAACAACATTTCACAGATCGCTGTTAATAAACCACCATCAGAAATATCATGTGCTGCTGTCAAAAGGTTTTTAGTATGTAATTGTAATAATATGTCGATGATTTTCTTTTCTTTTTCTAAATTAACAGGAGGAGGAGCCGCGTCAATTATCTTATTTTCTATTTCCTGATAAACACTACAGCCAATCCAACCTTCAGTAAAATCTTCTGATTGACCTAAAACTAATAGAGTATTGTCTTCTTTTACGTTCATTTCTAAACAATTTTCCACCTCTTCTATAACACCTACCATACCTATCACTGGTGTTGGAAGAATCCCTTTCCCATTGGTTTCATTATAAAGAGAAACATTTCCAGAAACAATTGGAGTATTTAAAAAGGATGCAGCTTTAGAAATTCCTTTAATTGATCCTACTATTTCACCCATAATATTTTTTTTCTCAGGATTACCAAAATTTAAATTATTTGTAATTGCTAAAGGTTTGGCTCCAGAGGCAGCAATATTTCTTGCTGCTTCACATACTGCTTGCATTCCACCATTAATTGGGTCTGATTTTACATACCTTGGTGTACAATCAGTTGTCATGGCAATTCCTTTGCCATGACTTTTACTATTTTCAGTTCCATGTATTTTAACTATGGAAGCATCGCTTTTGCCATTTGAAGAAATTGTATCACCCATCACAGAGCTATCATACTGTTCCCAAATCCACCTTTTACTTGATATATTAGGATTTTCAAAAATTTTGGCTAAAATTTCATCTACCGTATAGTTGATATTTAATTCATTTATTTTAATAGTATTTTTATTTTGAATAATTTCATAAGGTCGATCATACTCAGGAGCATCTTCCACAAGGGGGTTGATCGGAATGTTACATGCTTCAAAACCATCTTTATCTAAAATTAGTCTACCTGTTTTAGTTACTTCACCTATAACAGCAAAGTCTAAATCCCATTTATCAAAAATTGATTTTGCCTTTTCTTCTGAACCTGGTTTTAAAATCATCAACATTCTTTCTTGACTTTCAGAGAGCATGATTTCGTAACTGGTCATTTTATCCTCTCTTGTAGGAACCAAATCTAGATTTAAATACATGCCCAATGATCCTTTTGAAGCCATTTCAACACTTGAACTTGTTAATCCAGCAGCTCCCATATCTTGAATAGATAAGACAGCATCAGTGCTCATTAATTCAAGACAGGATTCTAAGAGCAACTTTCCAGTAAAAGGATCTCCTACTTGAACTGTTGGTCTTTTTTCAGAACTATTATCTGTAAATTCAGTTGATGCCATCGTGGCGCCATGTATTCCATCTCTTCCAGTTTTGGCTCCTACATATATAACAGGGTTGCCGGCCCCAGTTGCCGCGGAGTAAAATATTCTATTTTTATTTGCGAGGCCAACTGCCATTGCATTTACTAAGATATTTCCATCATATGATTTATCAAAGTTTGTTTCTCCTCCAACTGTTGGAATACCAATACAATTTCCATACCCTCCAATTCCTTTTACTACTCCTGAGACAAGATGTTTTGTTAAGAGTTCAGATGGAGAACCAAATCTTAATGCATTTAATAAAGCAATAGGTCTTGCACCCATAGTAAAAACATCTCTTAAAATCCCCCCAACACCGGTTGCAGCTCCTTGATAAGGCTCTATAAATGATGGATGGTTATGAGATTCTATTTTAAAGACAGCAGCTAAGTTGTCTCCAATATCGATGACCCCAGCATTTTCACCTGGTCCTTGAATTACGTGCTTTGCTTTAGTAGGCATAGTTTTAAGCCATTTTTTTGAACTTTTGTAAGAACAATGTTCTGAAAACATAGCTGAAAAAATACCTAACTCAGTTTTATTTGGAATTTTTTTGATTTTATTACAAATTAAATTGAATTCATCCTCTGTTAATCCCATTTCCGTAGCATCTTCAAGTGTGCTTTCTTGCTGGGCTTGATATTCATTTTTATTTATATTGTAAAGGGTTTGATTTGAAATTTTCATAATTTAACCAATTATTTGTTCAAAACTTTTGGTAAGAAATTTCAAACCGTCTGTTCCACCATGGAGATTGTTAATGGCCCTCTCAGGGTGAGGCATCATACCCAAAACTCTTCCATTTTTTGATAATATTCCTGCAATATCATTAGATGAACCGTTAGGATTATAATCAGTATCATTATTTACCTCTTTTATGTATTTAAAAGCTATTCTTCCATCATTTTTCAATTCATTTAAGAGTGTTTCTGATGCAAAAAAATTACCTTCGTTATGAGCTACAGGTATATTTAAATGATGCTCTTTTTTTAAACCAGAAAGAAAGGGACTTATAATGGTGTCCTGTATTTCTAACATTGTATCTCTACAGGTGAAAAGTAATTTTTTATTCCTAATTAATGAACCAGGAAGTATTCCTGCTTCGATCAATATTTGAAATCCGTTACATATACCAAGAACAGCACCTCCGCGACTTATATGATTTTTTATATTTTTAATCACTGGAGATCTTGCAGCTAAAGCTCCACATCTAAGATAATCACCAAAGCTAAACCCCCCAGGAATTACAATTAGATCTAAATTTGGAAATTCTGTATCTTTATGCCACATTTTAATAGGTGCTTTACCTGTGATATTTTTGAGAGCGACAATTATGTCTCTATCACAATTTGACCCTGGAAATATTGTAACCCCTGAGCGCACTGTCTTATTAATTCCTTAAAATATTAATTTTATATTTTTCAATAACAGTATTTACTAACAAATCCTCGCACATTTTTTTAGCCTCTAAAACAGCTTCATTTTCTTCTAAATTTACAAAATTCAAAATAATTTGTTTTCCAGTGCGTACATCATTTAAATTTTCAAAACCTAGGTTTGATAAGGAGGTTTTAATCGCTTGTCCCTCTGGGTCTAACACACCTTCTTTAAGGGATATATTTACAATAACTTTCATAAAAGCTCTCTTTATTTTACAATTTGAGTTTTAGCATTTGAGTA
>ERZ802819.492-NODE-492-length-26204-cov-20.2646_pt1 | contig 26204 bp, 17 predicted proteins | sample MGYA00345647_ERZ802819 | MGnify/ENA primary metagenome ERZ802819 (study PRJEB30503, sample SAMEA104212355) | marine metagenome | biome: Westerlies Biome; feature: [SRF] surface water layer (ENVO:00010504) within the epipelagic zone...; material: water...
TCTGCACTCGATGACAGTGGCGCCAGCCTGGCCATTCTCGGCATCGGCACCACGACCGGCGCGCCCATACCGCTCCCCAACGGTGGCTTTTTGAAAGACAACGCGGGCGAAATTGTGATTCCCGCGCTGGATCGCGATCAGCTTGCCATGGTCGCCCAGGAATTGGGCGCGCCCTATGAAGAAGTCCGGCTCGATGAGCAGGACATTGAAGCCTTGACCCAGCGCGATGCCCTCGCGACGGAAGGTGAGCTGGATCTCGATCGGCAGACGGACGCCTGGCAGGACCAGGGTTTCTGGCTGGCGGCACTGGTCGCGTTATTACTCCTTCCCGCCTTCCGTAAAGGGGTGGTGGCGAGCATCGCGCTCGCACTGCTGACCCACGCGCCACCTCCGGAGGCAGCGGGTTGGGATGACCTGTGGCTGACCCCCGATCAACAGGGCGCCCGCTACCTGAGCGAGGGCGAGGCCTCTGAAGCGGCCCGTGCGTTTGCCGATCCCAACTGGCGCGGCGTCGCGGAGTATGAGGCTGGCAGTTACGATCAGGCGGCAAAGAGCTTCGCCGGAGAGACCACTGCGGACAATCTCTACAACCTTGGCAACTCGCTGGCACTGCAGGGAGATCTGCGAGGCGCGCTCAGTGCCTATGAGGAGAGTCTGAACCTCACGCCCGACGCCGAGGACGCCATTGCGAACCGTGATTTCGTCCAGTCGCTACTGGATCAGCAGGAGCAACAGCAGGATCAGGAAAATCAGGAAGGCGATCAGTCTGAGGAAGACAACGACAGCGAGTCTCAGGGCGACAACAGCTCGGACACCTCCGATGAGGGAGAGCAAGAACAAAGCGACGGCGAAACCAGCGACGAGAGCGATAGCGGTCAGAGTGACCAGTCCGAATCTGAACAAGAGCAGGAGCAGGGTCAGCAGGATCCCACCATGGCTGACGCACAGGAGATGAACGCCGAGGCGCTGGAAGCGGCGACTCAGGAACAGATGGCCAAGTTTGACGAGGCGCTGGAAGAGCAACAGGCACTGGAGCAGTGGTTGCGCCGGGTACCGGATGATCCGGGCGGCTTGTTGCGCCGCAAATTCCGGTACCAGACGATGCAGAGACTCAGAGAGGGTGAGGAGCCTGATGAATCGATTCGTTGGTAACCTTTTTGTCTGGGCGTGCTGCGTCGCCATGCTGCTGTGGACCAATCTGTCCTGGGCAGAGCTCTCGGCAACAGCGGACCGGCGCACTATCGCCATGGGCGAAACCCTGCGCCTGACACTACTGGGTGATGCCGGCGAGCAGCCCGCCGAGATTGATCTCACGCCGTTGAATCGCGACTGGGAGATTCTGTCGCGCTCCAGCGCCACCAATGCGCGCTTCATCAACGGGCAAAACCAGGTTACCCGCACACTCGAGATGGAGCTGGCGCCGCTGCGCCAAGGCACGCTGACCATTCCGTCGCTCACGGCGGGTGGCCGAAGTACGACACCACTTGCCATTCGCGTAAACCCCGAGCCAGTGGTGGCCCCAGGCGACGAGCTGGTGCTCTTCGACGCGAGCGTGGATGAACGCAGCGTCTACGTGCAATCCGAGGTGATTCTCACCGTGACCCTGCAACAGGCGATCAATCTGGATGGCGGCGAGATTTCGAACTTCGATATTCCTGATGCGGTTGTCGAAAACCTCGAGCGACGGTCTTTTCAGCGGCGCGTGGGTAATCGCACCTGGCTGGTCACGGAGCTGCGGTATGCCGTGTACCCGCAGAAAAGTGGAGCGTTGAGTATTCCAGCCATCGGTTTTACGGCGCGCGAAGTGCAGCCGGGGCGCTCCCTGTTGGGTGCGCGCCTTGGCAGGCGACTACGCATGGCATCCACGCCACTGGAAATCGACGTTAAGAGCGTACCCACCAGCTTCCCCGGTGAGGTATGGCTACCCGCCCGGGCGCTTACGCTGGAAGAAAACTGGTCCATCGACCCGGCGTCGCTGAATGTCGGCGACTCGACAACACGCACCCTCACCCTGACCGCCAGAGGGCTGCAGGGCAGTCAGCTCCCGCCGCTGAGCAGCGTTCAGGGCGCCGTCAACATTCCTGAACTCCGGTTTTATCCCGACCAGGAATCCATTGACCAGAGTGAATTGGCTGAAGGGCTACAGGGCCGACGGGTGCAAAGCGAGGCGCTGGTCGCGCGATCAGGCGGCACCTGGACCTTGCCCGAGATTCGCGTGCCTTGGTGGAATATCGAAACAGACCGCCTGGAGTTCGCCACGTTGCCTGCCAGAACGGTCGTCGTGACCGCCATCCAGACCGCCGATCAAATCAATGACGCGACCCTCTCCCCAAACACCTCAACGGCCGGCACCACCCTCCCGCTCTGGCTATGGGCTGTCAGCGCCGCAGGCTGGTTGGTGTCGCTTGCGCTAGGCATTCTGCTCTGGTTGAGTCGCCGTCAAACCGCGGCTCCATCGCCAACACCGGGCGGCGCCAAAGCCAAGTCGGCCTCAGTCCGGCAAGCGTTGGTCGAAATCAGAAAAGCCGCGGAGCAGCAGGATGCTACGCTACTCAAAAAAGCGATTCTGCAGTGGGCAGGCCTCCACCACGATCAGAGATTTTCGTCGCTGGAAGCGCTCGCTCGCGTCAGCACTGAACCCCTCGCATCACGCCTAAGCGCAGTGGATCGGTCACTCTATGGAGATGGTGAGATAGCCGGGGCGCTGGACGGACTGATCGATACGCTACGTGAGGAGCCCGCGCCGCAAAATCGAGGCACAGGCAGCAACACTCTGTCGCTCTATCCCTCGTGACAAGCTGAAATCAGGCGATCCCTAGGCGGGTTCAGTCAGGGCCCGATTCAATACCTCAAAAACGTCCTTGGGTAGCGGATCAATCGCAGCGAGCCGCTCGAGCTCTGCCCGCATTGTCTCCTGACCGACTGCATAACGGCGCCAGCGTGTCATGGGAGCGAGCATGCGTGCCGCGATCTGGGGATTGCTCGCCTGTAGGCGCTCAATCACCTCGCCCATCAAACGATAGCCAGCACCATCGCCGCGATGAAAGGCGATCGGATTGCCACCGGCAAAGGCGCCAATCAGTGCTCTCAACTTGTTCGGATTGCGCCAGTCGAATGCCGGGTGGGTCATGAGCGCCCTCACGCTCTCGACACAATCCGTCTCCGGCCGGGTCGCTTGTACCGTCAGCCACTGATTGACCACCAGCGCCTCGTGCTGCCACCGCTTATAGAAGTCCGCCAGCACGGCCTCTCGACTTTCAAGCTGTTCGTAGTGGGTGATCCAGCGCATCGCTGCAAGGCGGTCCGTCAGATTGTCCGCATTCTCAAAAAGGCTGTGCGCGGCATCGAGGTGCGCAGGATTCGCCGCCAGCAAATAATCCTGAGCAAGGTGCCGCAACGCGCGCAGACCAATATCATCGGCGTGAGGTGAGTAAGCCAGTGGTGCCGAGTTGTCTGACAGCACTTTTTGCCAAACCGTCTCCAACGCTCCACCCAATGACGCTTTCACCTGTCGTCGCTGATGATGGATATGGCTGACGTTGACCAAACCCTGCTGAGCGGCCCGATCCGCAAGATACTCCTCGCTGGGCAAAGCCAATGTGAGCGCCTTCATGGCCGGGTCCATCGACCCCATCAGCACCTGTTCGCAGGCCTCTAATAAGCCCTGCGGTAGGTTTGTATCTGTATCCACCTCCGCAGCCTCAATTGCTCTCGCCAACAGTGTTTGCGCCGCGTCCCAGGCGACAAAGGCGTCGTCATCAGCGGCCATAAGTATCAGTAAGTCCGCCTCGGTGTGATCTACCGTGGCGCGCACAGGCGCCGAAAAACCGCGCAGGCATGAGAGCACGGGTTTCGAGGGCACGTCTTCAAAGGTGAATGTCTGTTCCCGCTCGGTCAGCTCTAGCACGCGCGTGGTTCCGTCACCTACAGACAGAGGCTGACCATCGACCAGCAGACCGGTCGCTACCGGAATGACTAGCGGCTCGTTTTCCTGCTGCGCGGAGGCCGCTGGATTATGTTGCTGAAGGGTCAGCTGGTAACGCCGAGTGTCGGCGTCGTAATGCTCACTGAATACCACTTCAGGCGTACCTGCCTGCTCGTACCAGCGCCTGAACTGCTCCAGATCGCGACCCGACGCCTCCGCCAGGCAGTCAACGAAATCATCGCAGGTCACCGCCTGCCCATCGAATCGCTCAAAATACAATGAGGTGCCTGCATGGAACGCCTCAGCGCCCAGCAGCGTGTGCAGCATGCGCACCACTTCCGCGCCCTTTTCGTAAACGGTGAGAGTGTAGAAGTTCGAAATATCGACGAAGGCGTCGGGGCGCACGGGATGCGCCAGCGGGCCCGCATCTTCGGCAAACTGGTGCGTGCGCAGGAACAACGCGTCCTCCACCCGCTTGACCCCTCGGGAGTTCATATCGGCGGAGAACTCACTGTCGCGAAAGACCGTGAATCCCTCTTTCAGACTGAGCTGGAACCAGTCCCGGCAGGTAACACGGTTTCCCGAGTAGTTATGAAAGTATTCGTGGGCCACCACCGCCTCAACGCGCTGAAACCCCATGTCAGTGGTGATATCGGGGTGGGCAAGCACGCAAGAGGTGTTGAAGACATTGAGGCCCTTATTCTCCATGGCACCCATGTTGAAATCATCCACCGCAACGATGTTATAGAGATCGAGGTCGTACTCGAGGCCGTACACCTGCTCGTCCCAACGCATCGCCGCCTTGAGTGCGCTCATGGCGTAATCGCAGTACCCGAGATCTTTCTCCTCCACCCAGATATTCAGATCCACCACCCGGCCAGAGCAGGTGGTAAAGACGTCACTCACTGGTTTCAAGTCTCCAGCGACCATGGCAAACAAATACGAAGGTTTAGGGAAAGGGTCGTGCCACACCACACGGTGCCGACCGCTGTCCAGATCTTCTTCACTGATTTTGTTGCCATTACTGAGCAGCACCGGGCACTCCGCGCGATCCGCCTCTAGGGTGACGGTATAGACCGCAAGCACATCGGGGCGGTCGGGGAAGTAGGTGATTTTCCTGAACCCCTCCGCCTCGCACTGGGTGCAATAGGCGCTCTGGGAGCGATAAAAGCCCTCCAGTGAGGTATTTTCTTCGGGGCAGATGGTCACGCAGGTGCGCAGGGTGAATCGATCTGGTACCGAGGGCACCCTAAGTTCGGTGTCGCCTGCGGTGTAATCATCCTCGGTCAGGCGCTCACCGTCCAACTCAATCCATTGCAGTGACAGCTGCTCTCCATCAAGCTTGAGGCCACCTTGCCCACTGCCCTGCCTCACCATATCGAGGGTTGCCGTGACCTCGGTGCGTCCCGGCGAAATCTGCACCAGCAAATCAACCGTGGTCACCGCGAACTCCGGTGCAGCATAGTCCTTGCGATAGATTGTGCCGGGCAACCCTTCTCTTAACGCCATCACGCTGCCACCTTGATTTCGACTTCGTAGCCACCAAACTTGCGCATGTTTAACACGCCCGTATCGAGCATGAGATACTGCCCTTTAATCCCCATCAGTGTGCCTTCCACAACCGCCTGTTTATCGAAATTGTGTGCCTTCACCTTCTCTGGCCAGCTCAGCACCGGATAGCTGATTTTGGTCTCTGGGGCGTCTTCCAAAAGCTGAAATGCCGCCTCGCCGTGCTGCAACTGCAGATCCGCTATTCCCTGCGCACAACTTGTCATCAAATCCTGACGTATCTGTTCCAGATCCTGATCCGCGCCGTTGCCTTTCAGCATGGTCTGCCATGCCGTACGGTCACCGACTTCCTTGGCCAGCAGTACTTCCAACAGCCCCGAGAAATACCGCGTCTGCACCCGTGCAATGGGTTTGGCTTGCGTAGCGCCCTGATCAATCCAGCGGGTCGGCAACTGGGTTTCACGCGTGATACCGACTTTCACGTTGGAGGTATTGGCCAGATACACAATATGGGGCACCTGACAGTGATTTTCAGCCCAGTCGGGCTCGCGACAGGTTCCCTCTGCCAGATGACACTTCTCCGGGCTGACAATACAGCTATCGCACGCCGCCAGTTTGCGAAAGCACGGAAAGCAGTAGCCCTGATTAAAACTTTTCTTGGTGAGTCGGTCGCAGGCAACACACTCAATCCTGCCCGTGAATTCAAGGCGCAGAGATTGCCCGAGCTGGTCGTTCAGGCAAAGCGCCCCCTGCTCGGGAAACACGATGTAGCGGACCGTTTCCGCCAACTCGGTTTGCATCTTTCTCAGGCAACCCTGCCAGTCAGTCATAACTCGACTCCTTCCACGCTAGCGGCTGGGGATCATCACAGCTGTCCCCCGCTTTGGCTCCCTTGTCGATAAATCCCACCCGTTCGTTTGGCGGTAGGTGGATTTCGCCCCAGGTGATCACCGCCTTCATGGCATGCTGACGCTGCTCTTCGGTCAATGCTCTGCCATCCGGCCATCGGCCAGTCGACAGCGAGGTCACCAGCTGCTCGTAAACCTCTCGATCCATTTGCTGAACCGATTGTCGATAGTCATCCGCCACGCTCACCGACTCCCGAATAATGTGGGCAAACCACTGATAACGACACCCAGAACCCAGCCGGCCAGTAGCCCCCCCACATGGGCGCCATTTGCAATCGCGCCCGCACCGATAAACTCCATGCTTCCTACCATCCCGATCAGCAGCCAGATCATCATGAAAGCGAAAATGGCCATAGGCGGCGGCATGATCCAACCGGGCCTGCGCCACTGGGTCGCCATGATCAGACCCATAAAGGCGTACACCACACCGGACATGCCGCCGAACACGGACGGCCCCTCCCACCAGTACTGGCAGTAATTGCTGAGCATCGCACTGATCACATAGAGGCCAAGCAGGTTGACCGCGCCCAGTCGGTGCTCAATACGCTGGCCAAACTCCCACAGCCACAAGCAATTAAAGACCACGTGCAACCAGCCAAAATGAATCAACGTGGGGGTCACCAGACGCCACCAGTCCCCCCACTCACCAAATGCAACGTAGCCTCCAGCGGCACGAAATGGCACAAAATTAAATAACTCCAACATCCCTACCCATTGCAGTGGGTAGAAAAGCAAGAAGCAAACACTGGTCACTACCACCAGAGAGAAGGTGGCAGGCGCGCGTTGAATCGCCAAAGGCGCGCTATTTAACGAGGGCATCTGACCAGCGAAGTTTGTCTCGGCAGCTGGCATAAAAGCTGTACCCTGGAGGGTGCAGCAAGGTCAGTTCGCGGGCCTTTTTACGAATCCGGACGGAGTCACCCGGGAGCGCGGTGATCGAGATCTGACCGTCGCAGGTGATTGGTGGGTGGATGTCATTGCGGGACACCACATCAATGCGAATTTCGCTCTGCCCACTCACCACAATCGGGCGACTGGTTAGCGAATGCGGGAACATGGGTACCAGGACCAAGGCATCGAGGCCGGGGTACATGATCGGGCCACCCGCTGACAGTGAATACGCGGTGGAACCCGTAGGCGTCGCCACCAACAGTCCATCGGCATTGAGGCGATACACAAACTCGCCATCAATACTGAGCTCAAATTCAATCATCTGCGCCGACGCACCGGAGTTCACGACGATGTCATTCAAAGCCTCGCCGCGTCCAATCACCTGCTCGCCCCGCCAAACCTCGGTATCTAATAAAAACCGCCGCTCGCTGATAAAATCGCCGTCGAGTACCGCACTAACTTGATCAATCAATTCGTCGGGGCTGACATCCGTCAGGAATCCGAGGCGACCGCGGTTGACCCCGATTACTGGCGTGTCGTGCTTGACCAGTGTCCGGGCCGCACTCAGCAAACTGCCATCACCGCCGATCACGATGGCCAGATCCACCATCGCGCCGATTTGGTCGCGAGACTCCATTTCCCGCTTTTCAAAGTGGGACAGCGTAGCCATACGGTCTTCAATAGTGACCTGCAGCCCGCGATCATCCAGCAGGTTGAGGAGCCCGGAAACAACCTCCTCAACGCCGGGGTGCTCCCGGCGCCCGAGCAGGCCCACGTGGTTAAAAGTCATGCTCATCACCGGGGGGCTTGATCGCTGTGTTCATCTGCTCACCCGCTCCTCTGATACTCGTAACAAAGCGCGGCGCAGATCGTGCGCCACCTCGAAGTCCGCCAATTGTAACGCTGCAGTCCGGGTTGCGGCACTGGCATGCAGTTGCCAAAGCGACTCGTCATTCATGAGTTGATGCACGGTCATAGACATCTGCTCCGGACCCGCGGCAGCCAGTACGCCCTCTCCCAGCTCGGCGTGCGCGCGCCGCACCCCTTCCCGGGTAGTAATAACAGGCAACCCCTGAGACATGGCATTGACCAGCTTGGTATCCACGTGCTGCTCGAACATCAGCGGCTCAATCACGGCTCGACAGCCCAAATCGCGCAGCTGCTGTCGACTTCCGCTGTGAAGATAAACGTTATTGTTGGCCGCGGCCAGCTCTCTCAATGGCGATGGCGGTGCCATACCGACAAGGTGCAGCTCGATGTCAGCCAACGTGCTCTGGCCCCGGATCCATACCTCTCTCAGCAACCACTCGAGACTGGCCAGGTTGCTATTGTCGCCGAGATAACCGGCATAACCCACCCGCTGATGCGTTCCGCCCCAAGTTGTCGGCTCTCCCAGTACGATGTCCGGCCTGAACTGACCAAAAGAGGGGTTCAGCTGCCTGAATGAAAGTCCTTGCGCCAATAGTTCGCCCGCGACCTCGGTTTTCGCGAATACAGCCGATATCGACTGGAGTGCGCCCTTCTCGCACTGGCTCAGCGCACGCTGCTCGCGCTGCCTGAGCCACTGCCACCAGGTGCTGGATTGCACTTTCGACTCGCAGCGGTGGGCGAGGTAGTAAACGGGACCGTTTTGTCGCGCAGGTAGATAAGGTGTTGCCAGCAGGTCGTCGATCACGACCGCTTCATAGCCTTCTGCCCGTCGCTGAATAGCGGCCTGCAGGCGCGCGTTAACGATGTCTGTACCCAGCCGTGCTTTCGCGAGACCACGCAGACCGGCGACAATCGGCTGATCGGCGGAGCTCGCTGGGAAGCCCCCGGCGGCGCGTACCGAGGCAAAGTGATCACGCAGCTCCTGCAGCTCCTGATGATCGATGGGACCGGCGATCGCCAAAGACAGATCGAAATCTCGCGCTAATACACCGACGACGATCCGCGTTTCCCGACTCAGCCCCGCGGCGCCGGCCAATTGATCGAAGGTGGTGAGATACAAAACCTGTGGGCGACCCGGCGCCGACATATCAACTCAGTCCGAGGCCAACATTATTGTGCTCAAGTACTCGCTCCGCCCGATAGCTGGAACGCACGAAGACACCTGAGACGACTTCAAGGAAACCACGCTCCAGTCCCCACTCCCGATATTGATCAAACTCGTCCGGGGTCACAAACCGCTCAACGGGCAGGTGGTTTTGGGTTGGCTGCAGATACTGCCCCAAGGTCAGCACATCGATATCGTGCTGTCGAAGGTCGTCCATGCATGTCTGGATTTCGTCGTCACGCTCACCCAGCCCTAGCATCAAGGAGGTCTTGGTCACCACACCGGGGCGATAGGCCTTGCCCGCAGCCAGCACATCCAGTGTCTGCTGGTAGCCCGCACGGGGGTCACGCACCGGATGAGTCAGCCGCTCCACCGTCTCAACATTCTGCGCAAAGACCTCAATGCCAGAGTCGAGCAGCGTCTCGACCGCCGACCGATCACCAAGGAAGTCAGGCGTCAGAGCTTCGACCGCGGTCTCCGGATTCAGTGCTTTGGTGGCGCGCACCACATCGGCGTAATGACCCGCGCCGCCATCGGGCAGATCATCACGATTCACCGAGGTCAGCACCACATATTTCAGGCCCATCAATTGGACGGCCTCTGCCGTATTCTGCGGTTCCTGCGGATCCAGCCAGCCCTTGGGGTTACCCGTATTGACCGAGCAGAACCGGCAGGCGCGTGTGCAGACATCGCCCATCAACATGATCGTGGCGGTACCTGCACTCCAGCACTCGCCAATGTTGGGACACTTGGCTTCCTCACAGACCGTGGCCAACCCATGCTCGTGAACGATGCTCCGCACCGCGTCAAACTTAGGACTGCTCTGCACGCGCATGCGCAACCATTCCGGCTTGGCCAATCGTTCAGAATCTGTAGACGACGCCTTGATGCCATCTTTGATCACCGACATGCCGCGGTCGTTGGTAAATTTATGGCCGCTGTCGATCTGGGTTGTCGGTATCCGCTTGCCGCTCATCGCATCTCGCCCTGGCCGTCTCAGGCTGCGGCCGCGCTGAGTCGCACAGAGACGCCGTTGACCGCCGCATTACCGGACAACTGGTCCACGAACTGCTCATCGGTAATGTCATTGCAACTGACCCCCGCATGGCGACTCGCCACCTCTCCCCGCGTGCCCGACAGACCGTGGCCGTAACCGTGCGGCAAGCTGACCACACCCGGCATCATTTCGTCGGATGCTGCCAGTTCGGCATCGATCGCACCCACCCGGCTTTCGATGGTGACTACCATGCCTGACTGCCAACCCTCCTTGGCGACATCATCAGGATGCATCAGCAACTGACAACGCGGCTTGCCCTTCATCAATCGATGATGGTTGTGCATCCAGGAATTGTTATCCCGCACGTGTCGACGCCCAATCAGGCGGTAGTGATCGCACGCAACGTCGGTGTCTTGCACAAAGCGCTCGATATCAGCCAGCACCTCGGGTATCGCCAGCTGAATGCGTTGATTGGGGGTCTGCAGACGCTCGGGACACGACGGCTCCAGCGCACCCAGATCAATGCCCGAGGGGTGGGCTTTCAACTTGTCGATGCTCAGTTGCCACTCCGTATGTTCACCATAGGGGCCACTTCTCAAAGCCGCATCCACCATACGGTCGGGCGGATAAGTGCGCATGGGCTCTAGATTCAGTCGCGCCGCAACGCGCTCACCCAATTCACTGAAGATCTCCCAGTCGTGCAGCGCGCCCTCAGGCTTGTCGAAAACAGCGGGGCTATAACGCGCCGTATTGCGAATCGCCAGATTGTGGAAAGCGATATCGTAGTGGTCGTGTTCCAACGGTGAGGTGGGCGGCAAGATCACATCGGCATGCCGCGTGGTTTCGTTGAGCGCGGGGTCGACAGAGATCATGAAATCCAACTCTTCCAGTGCCTCATCCAGCGCCCGACCATTTGGCGTGGACAGCACCGGGTTACCCGCCCCGGTAAACATCAAGCGGATCTGACCCTCTCCCTCTGTGCGAATTTCATCGACTAAGGTGGCCGCAGGGAGCTCGTAATTGAACTCCGGCAGGCCACGCCCGCGGGAGGCAAAGCGCCCGAAACCACCCGGGTTCGTGTTCACCACCTGATCCATCGCGGGGCGCGTAAACAAACTGCCACCCGGCTTGTCGAGGTGCCCGGTTGCCACGTTAATCACCTGAATCGCCCACTGGCAGAGTGCGCCATAGGCCTGCGTGCTGACCCCCATCCTGCCGTAGCAAATGCCGGCCTCCGCCTGCGCCAGTTCATGCGCGATACGCTCGATATCCCCGGCAGCGATACCGGTCAGCGCAGCAGCCCAGTCTGGGCTCAACCCACTCACCGCGCCCGCCACCTCATCTAACCCGTCGGTAAAGGCGGCCAGGGGTCCCGGTGCGACCAAGTCATCGCGAAATAACACATGAATCATCGCCAGCAGAAACGCCGCGTCGGTACCCGGTCGAATGAACAAATGCTCGCTCGCCAATTCGGCAGTCTCGGTGCGGCGTGGATCGACGACGACCAGCTTGCCACCCCGGCTTTTCAGATCCTTCAGTCGCTGACGCACATCGGGCACTGTCCAGATACTGCCATTGGACGCCAAGGGATTGGCACCCAACATCAGAAAGTAGTGGGTGCGGTCCACATCGGGGATCGGGTGCAGAAGCATGTGTCCGAAACACCACAGCGACACCAGGTGATGCGGCAGCTGGTCAACCGAGGTCGCGGAAAAACGATTGCGTGTGCGGATATGCCGAAACAGGTTCCGTTGATGCGTCAGCATGCCGTAATTGTGAACCGAGGGATTACCAAAGTAGGCGCCGATGGCATCGACACCCCGCTTTTCAATCGTCGAGGCCAACGCATTGGCGGCTAGATCCAGCGCCTCAGACCACTCGATCTCCACGTGCTGGTACTCGCCGGGTGCCGTGCGGATGCGTTTCAATGGCTTGCGCAGGCGGTCCGGATCCTCGTGAATATCCTGAAGTGCGACTGCTTTGGGGCAAACATGACCGCGGCTCAGCGGGTCGTCCTTATCACCGCGAATATCGGTGACCTTGTCGCCTTCAGTTCGAATCACCAGTCCACACATGGCCTCGCACAAATGGCAGACCCGGTGATGGGTCCGGGTGCTTGTGTCGCTCATAGATTGCTCACTTTAAGGTTGCTTCCGAGGGAAGTCAGGGACTGTCCGGATAAGCCGCCGGTCTGCCCTGCATTTGAGACATGACCGCCTCGATCTGGTTGGGCTTGCCTATGATCTCGGTCTGCTCCGCTGACTCGGCCAGCAGCAGCGCTTCATCCGTGCTGGTTGCCAACGCATTGGAGAGACGCTTCGCGGCGCGAATGGCGTGGGGGTTTTTGCCTGCAATTTCCTCTGCCAGCGACATGGCCCGAGCAAGGGGTTCATCGGCGGTTTCCGTGGCAAAGCCCAACTCGCAAGCCTCCGCACCGCTGAACTCGGCATTGGTGTAAACCAGCTTTCGCAATACATCGTCGCGCACATTGCCCCGCCACAGCGGATAACCGGCCATGTCGGGCACAAGGCCCCAGCGCATCTCCATCACCGCACAGCGCGTCTCCGGATGGATGATTTTGATGTCGGCGCCGGAAATGATATTCAGCCCGCCCCCTATCGCGACGCCATGGGCCGCAGCGATCACCGGAACAGGCAGCGTTCGCCAACCCCAGGCGATCTGCTGTGGCACGTTGGCCATCCCATGAGTCCGGGGCATCAGATCCATGGGCTCGCTGTCGTCACTAAAATTTGAGAGATCCAAGCCGGCGCAGAAGCCACGGCCCTCGCCAGACACCACCACGGCACGAAGATCAGGCATAGCGCTCAGCTCATCAATCGCGGCGCAGATGCCCTCGAACATCGCCGGGTCCAGGGCATTCATTTTGTCGGCGCGCGTCAGCATCACATGGGCTATGTGTGACGAGACAGTTATGGCAACTCGATCAGACATCCTTCACTCCGTATTCTGGAAATTGGGTCATGGAACCTAGGTCGCCGAAAGACCAGTTGATCACTGGTGAATCAGGCATATACCGGCGTGGTGGAGTATAGCGGCTGCATGGCACAGCCGCCCAGCACTCACCGGCACGAACCGCTGCCCTTTTTCATTGCGATCCGTCGCTTGGCGGGTTTAGCGAGAGAGTAATGCGAGGGGGTCCGTCACCTCCGGCAGCGCGGGCGTGACTGACTCCACGAAAAAGCGGTGCCACAAAGCAAATTGCAATAACGTCATCAGCTGTCTTCCCGCACGCTGCGACCTGCGCTGCTCGGCAAGCAGGGCCTCCACTCCAGCGGGCTTGAACCATTCCCGTATCGCCTCGTTACCGGAGAGCACACGCCCCAATACCTCGAGGCGATCTGCACGCCACCAATCATTGACCGGCACGTAGAAGCCGCGTTTCTTTGCGGCAAAATGTTCTGCGGGCATAAAGCCACTTGCCCAGCTTTTTAATATCTTTTTCCCCTCGCGACGATCACATTTCAGTGCGTCTGCGGCAGCCAATCCCCAAGACACTACCCGCCGGTCTACAAAGGGCATTCTCCCCTCCACGCCGTGCGCCATCAGCATCCGATCGGCCTTGACCAACAGGTTATCCGGCAGGGCGTGCTGTAGATCCAACGCCTGCATCTTCTGCAACGGCGTCCAGGCAGTGGGGTACGACTGCCAACTCTCTATCAGGTCGCCTCGCCAGGCTCGGCCAACCTGCATCAATTTGTCGCCAAGGAGCTGTCGCGCTGCGCCACCCCGGAGATCTCCCCGTGAACGAAAGCCGCCCGTACCCGGGAACGCGATACTTTTAAGCACACGCTCCATCGCCCCGGTGCGATAGCGGCCATAGCCAGCAAAACTCTCATCGCCGCCCTCGCCCGAGAACACCACTTTCATCGACTGACTGGCCTCTTCGGCCAGCAGCAGCGTCGGCAGACTCGCGGGGTCGCGCATCAGATCATCTGCCGCCCAGACGACCTGTGGGAGTCGCGACAACATGTCATCCGCCCCGGGCGTGATCACCCGATGATGGGTACCGAAATGAGTCGCCAAGCCCGTCGCGACGTCCAGCTCATCACCCACCGATGAGTCCGGGAAACCCAGCGAAAAAGTGTGGATCTCCTGCATGCCGTAACGACGCATCAAACCCAGCAGGATCGTAGAATCGACGCCGCCGGACAGAAACAGTCCGATGGGTACATCGGATCGCTGGTGCTGGGTAAAGACCGTCTCCATTAAGTCATCGAGCGTGGAGACCGGGTCCGACTCACTCACCACCTCGACCTGCTCCGCTCGCCAATGGCGCCATTGCTCTTCACAACGGCCGTGACGAATCATTACAGCCTCGCCTGCTAGGACGCGCCTGATCCCTTCAAATGGCGTGTTGTCAGAGAGTGGGTGTTGCGCCTCAATGTATTGGCGTATAGCGAGCGGATTAAGACCCGGGGTTGAAGGCAACAACGCCAGCAGGGCCTTCAACTCTGAGGCGAAGCGCACGCCATCTGCCGATTCAGTCCAGTAAAGCGGCTTCATGCCTAGGGGGTCCCGCGCGAGCAACACTTCGCCCTGCTGTATATCCTGCAGTGCGAAGGCATACATGCCCTCGACGCGCTTTAGCACATCCCGACCCCAAAGCGCGTAGCCCTGCAGAATCACCTCACAATCCGAGCCTGAGAGGAACTGGGCGCCAAGCGCCGAGAGCTCCTGCCGAAGTTCCACGTGATTGTAGATTTCACCGTTAGCGATGAGCACGAAGCGGCCGCAAGGTGAGCGCAACGGCTGGGCCCCGCCCTCAAGATCGATAATCGACAGCCGGGTGTGTCCAAGCGCCACCTGCCCTTCGATCGATTCGCCCTGGCCATCCGGTCCACGGTGCTGAAGCGCCGCCATGGCGAGGGGAAGCCGCTCAGTCTGCAGCCGTCCACTCGCGGCAAATCCTACGATCCCGCACATTTAAAAAGAACTCCCCGGGTACTGGCTGCTAAACACCGATTGACTCTCCCGCCCATCTCGGCACACCGCAGTGTAAGCGCGCAGCCCCACCTCACCAAGCCGTCCCAACGGGCCTGTCGACCGTGCAAGGCAAGTCTGAGCTGTGACCCCTGCGACGGCATCCTCTGCCGACGCCCCTGTGCTAACCTGCAACGGTCTTTGCATGGGCGGTGTAGCGTGACGCGGCCAAAACTGGCGATTCTGGTTTCTTTCTCCGGACAGGGTGGCGTAGAGCGCATGATCGCCAATCTCTGTCAGGCACTGGTCAACGCACCAATCGATCTCGATGTGCTGTTGATAAAAGCTCAGGGACCCTATGTGGACAGCCTCCCTGACTCAGCCAATATCATTTCGTTGCGGGCTCGGCATTCGCTGACCAGCGTTTGGGAGGTCGCGCGCTATCTCAAACGGGAGCGCCCCGACGCGCTCCTTGCCATTAAACACCGTGGCATTTTGGCCGCCCTCAGAGCAAGACAACTCGCGAGAACCGACACGCCTATATCAGGCCGCATTGGCACGACCGTCTCGGCGGCGCTGGCAAATAAGTCATCACGGCGGCGCCAGCGCTGGTACCGAGCGATGCGCAAGCACTACCCCAAACTCGAGAAACTGATCGCAGTCTCGCAGGGCGTAGCAGAAGACGTGCTCGACATTACCGGCATGAACGAATCCCGCGTCACGATGGTGCGCAATCCCACCATCACCCCCGATATGCTCGCGGCCGCCAGCGAGCCAGTCGAACACCCCTGGTTATCCCCTGATAACCTTGTCCCCGTGATCATGGGTGTCGGCCGCCTGACCGAACAGAAAGATTTCGCGACGCTGATCGCGGCATTTGCCAAAGTCCGATCGCAGCAGGAGGCCCGGTTGATCATCTTAGGCGACGGCGGACTTCGCAGTGAGCTGATGGCTCAGGCCACCGCACTGGGTGTTGATGAGCACATCGCACTGCCCGGCTTTGAAAGCAATCCCTGGGCGTGGATGAGCAGGGCAGCGGTTTTTGCCCTGTCGTCGCGCTGGGAGGGCTCCCCCAATACCCTGACCGAGGCCATGGCGCTGGGCATTCCGGTAGTCAGTACAGATTGCCCGAGCGGGCCACGGGAACTGCTCGACGCCGGTCGCGTCGCACCTCTGGTGGCCATGGGCGACAGTGACACCCTCGCTAACGCCCTGTTGTCGGTGCTGGCAAAGCCTCCCCAGTCACAGATGCTGACTGAGGCGGTCAGCGCCTATCATCGAGACGTGAGTGCCGCGGCTTACTTGCAGGCACTGGGTTTATCCGCCTGACCCACCTCACTTGCGCACCCGGCCCGATGTCAACACAATCAAGAGCAGTTGCAGTGTGCTTTACAAAACCTATAACAAGGAAGAACAACACTATGTCTACCATCAGAACCCAGATTGTCGCCGCCCTCTTCGCCATCACGTCGCTGCTCTCACCGGTTGGCCACGCCGGCGGCGACTTACAAGACGATCATGAAGAAATTCTGGCGCTCTATCAGGGATGGATCCGCGCAGTGGAGGGCAGTGACATTGACGGGTACGTAGGCGGCCTTCACCCTGACGTCAGCCTGCGGCCCCCGGGCGTACTGGGCCTGGACGGGCGGGACAATTATCGCGAGTTTCTGGGGCCGGTCTTTGAAACAGCCCGCTACGAAATCACTATCGATACCCCGCACAGCATCACCATGATGGGCGACGCAGCGGTTGTTGAGTACGACTACACGATTCGTCGCATCGTTGATGCCAGTGCAGATGCCGATCTGCCCGAGGGTGCACTGCAAGGAGAGTCGACCACCTCTCACTACATCGACGTGGTGGCCAAGGACGACAGCGGCGCCTGGAAAATCCGACTCCACAGCTGGTCGATGACACTCTGAACGCCCAACACGAAATCCACAGGGCTTAGCACGCTGTTCAGCATCCACGTGAGTAACTATGAACAACACTAAACAACGCGATGACTGCGCACTGATCACGGGCGCCTCGGCCGGATTGGGCGCCGAGTTTGCACGACAACTGGCGGCAGCCGGACACAATCTCATTTTGGTGGCTCGGCGTGAGGATCGGCTGAGCGCCATCGCTGGCGAACTTCGCGCGGCCTATGGTGTCGATTGCCATTCTATCGTTGCGGACCTGAACGAGCCGGACGCGGGCGCTCAGATCAGCAGCGCCTGCGTGTCTGCTGGCTGGCAAGTCAGCTGGCTCATTAACAATGCCGGCGTCGCCGGTCCGGATTTACTTAAAGATCGCGATTGGGCGGCGCAACAGACTTTCTTCCAGCTCATGATGTTATCGGTAGCGGATCTGTGTCACCGCATGATTCCTGGCATGGCGGAACGGGGCTACGGGCGCGTCATCAATGTGGCGTCTGTAGCCGCACGCGTACCACGCTCCGGGGGCTGTAATTACGGGCCGGCAAAAGCCTATTTGGTGGCGCTCTCCGAGGAGCTGAATCTGACGGTCGCCGCGCAGGGCGTGCATGTCTCGGCACTGTGTCCTGGCTTCACACACACCGATTTTCACGAGACAGCAGGGCTCATGGACATGAAAAACAGCATGGCAAAGTGGCTCTGGTACAACGCCGACGTTGTGGTCCGCGATGCAATAAGGGGCGTTGAAGCAGGAAAACCGGTGGTGGTCTCGGGGCGCCTCTACCGTTGGCTGGACCCCATTTTCCAGTCAGTCTGGACGCGACGATTTCTGCGCATCAAGGCCAGACCCGATTGAAACAACGAAGCCCGGGCGCCTCATGAGGGTGCAGAGGGCGTGAAGGGAGCAGTCTGACATGCATCATCTTAACCGACGGACCCTACTCGCGGCCGCAGCTTCGCTGTCCATCGCACGAAGCGATACCACCCGGGCAGATCCCTCGATTCACTACGATGTCATCGTTGTGGGAGGTGGGACCGCGGGCATCCCCTGCGCCTTATTTGCGGCAATGAACGGGGCACGGGTATTACTCATCGAAAAAAGCCCTGCTCTGGGCGGCACCCTGTTTTGGTCGACCGGTCAAATCGCTGGGGCAGGCACCGTGTTTCAAAAGCGCCTGGGTATCACTGACAGCCCAGACGCCCATTTCGATGACTGCATGCGGATCAACGAGAACACGGCCGATCCGGCGCTAACCCGACTCACCGTTGATCACGCGGGGGACACCATCAATTGGCTGGCCGATCAGGGTTTCGAGGTGATGGCGGGACATCCGGTCACCGGCATCGGCCATGATCACTTCACCGCTCGGCGCTACCAGCAGGGGATCAAGAGCGGCCTGTCTATACTGGACGCTTTCCTTCCGTCGCTCGAGGCGGCCATCGCTCGACAGCAAGTCACGCTACTGACAGGCACTGCAGTACAGGGTTTGATTCAGGAGCGGCCGGGTAAGGTCGTTGGCGTGACGGCCACCGGGCCGAGCGGTACGCAGGATTTTAAGGGGTCCCATATTGTGCTCGCCTCCGGGGGTTGTGCGGCAAATCCGAGGCTCTTCGAGGAGCTTCATGGTGTGCCGCTCTATGCGAAAACCGCCTACCCCACATCACAGGGCGACGGCCTGATCTTGGGCATGTCAGCCGGCGGCGCCATCGTCGGTGGCGAGAAATATGCGAGTTTACCGGGGTTGGTACCTGATGCCTGGCAATATCCAGCCCAAATGCATGCCTGGGCGCCTTTGCACCCAATGGTGCGGCAACCTTGGGAGATTTTGGTTAATGCGCATGGCGAGCGGTTCGTTCGGGAAGATCATCCCAGCGTCCATCAAATAGAGCGCGGCATCTATCGACAACCGGGTCACCGGCATTGGGCCATCTTCGATGCCGACATACTGGCGAAGTCCGAGCCCATCATCCCTGACTGGAGTCGCGATCGCCTCGCCGCAGAATATCAGACACACCCCATGTTTAGCCGCGCCATGAGTCTTGAGGAACTCGCGTTTCGCGCAGGTATTAATGCCTCCTCGCTCAGTCAAAATATCGACGACTATAATCAGCGGCGCCAAACGGCCCAAGCCGACCGCTTTGGCAGAACACACCGACCTGCCGCAATCGCAACGCCGCCGTTCTATGCCATCGCCATGCAAGGATGGACGTTGGTCTCCTTTGCCGGGCTCAGCGTGAACACCAAATTCCAGGTGCTAAACCCGCAGCGTGAGGCTATTTCCAATCTCTATGCCATTGGCGAGGTCATCGGTGCGGCCGCCACCTCGGGCGCCGCATACACTAACGGCATGCTCGTGACACCCGCCATCACTTTCGGACGTCTGCTGGGTTCGGCTCTCGCAAAGACAAGCTAGACCAGTCCTTGGGGCCGCTGACTCTATATCTATTCACTGTCAGGACGAGTTAGCAATAGGTGACACACAGAATCCAGCGATTGCACTATTCACGGCTCCTTGTTAGGTTTCCGTCGAGGTCAATAAAGGAGATCCCATGAAAGTCAAAGGTTTGGTAAGTGCAGTAGGTGCCCTGATGCTAGTTTCACCCTTCGCATCAGCGGGTGACCCCGTGCAGATGTGGAAGTGCAACATCAACGGTGACGTCTCCGAAGAAGACGTGATGGAGCAGGCGGGCAAGTGGAAGGAAGCCGCTGGGAAATTGCCCGGTGGAGACGGCATGGATGTCTACACCATGTTCCCCGTCTCAGTAGGCGCTGATGGCGACGGAACCGACGTGCTGATCGCGGTTTCTTGGGAGTCATTTGGCGACTTCGGCAAGTGGTGGGATGCCTATCCCTCCTCTGACGTCGCGCAGATGGAGCGCGAGACGATGACCTGCCACGGCAGCATGCTGTGGGAGAGCGACGAGATCTGATTCTCTAATCTGATTTCCTGTGGGGCCGCCTCCGGGCGGCCCTTTTTCGTTGTACCGGCCGAAGGCGAATAACGGTCCAGTTCAAGACAGACGAGTAGCAATCAATGTCCCAAGTCTGGAGTTGTAACGAGTGGGATCCACTCGAGGAAGTCATCGTGGGCAACCCCCTTGGCGCCCGCTTTCCCTTTGCGGATCCCAGCACCCGTCTGGCCGAGTACCCCGATCGTGATCTTGCGGACATTCCCCAAGGCGCCTTTCCTGACCAGATTATTGAAGAAACCGAGGAAGACCTGCAGGGCTTTGTCGATGCGCTGGAGGCCCGCGGCGTCACCGTGCACCGGCCCGACACCTGGCCCCACGAGCAGACCATCAGCACTGTCCAGTGGGAAACCCAGGGCTATTACAACTACTGCCCCCGGGATGTGCTGTTGGTAATCGGTGACACGATCATCGAAACCCCCAATGTGATTCGCGGGCGCTCGCTGGAGACCGGATCCTATCGGCGTCTCCTCATGGAATACTATGACAGCGGTGCCAAATGGTTCAGTGCCCCCAAGCCCCTCTTGGAGGACCGTCTTTTTGAGTTCGATCCCGGCGCGCCGACCCCTCAAAACTTTGAACCCGCTTTTGACGCCGCCAACATCCTGCGCTTTGGGCGCGACCTCCTATACCTGGTCAGCGCAACGGGCAACGAATTGGGCGGTCACTGGCTGCAGCGCACACTAGGGGATGAGTTCCGCGTTCACTTCATGAAAGACGTGTATTTCGGCAGCCACATCGACTCAACGTTGGTGGCGCTATGTCCGGGGCTGGTGCTGGCCAACCCTGAGCGCCTGTCGATCGATACCATCCCGGAGTTTCTGAAGGACTGGGAGATCATCTTCAGTCCGCCCATGGAAAATCAGGAGCGTCACAGTTCCGAGTATCTTCAAGAGGCCATTGGTAGTGAATGGATCGACATGAACCTGTTCAGTCTTGGGCCCGATACCGTCGTGGTGGACGGCTACCAGACCGCACTGATCGCGTTGCTCGAATCCAAAGGCCTAGAGGTGATTCCGCTCATGTTGCGTCACTCGCGCATGATGGGTGGCGGATTTCACTGCGTCACGCTGGACACCCGGCGCCGTGGCACGATGGAATCCTATTTTTCCTGACGGACCCACCATGACCGACTGCGGCAGGCTTCGATGACGCTACTGTGGATCGCACTGCTGCCCGCTGTCGTGACCGCGGCTTGGGTCCGTTATCGTCAGGTGGTGGCCGACAACACGAGCTCACCCAGCCCTGAACCCACACTCACCCAATCCTATCCCTCGACACCCTGGGGGACACATCGTCACCAGGAAGGTGCGCGCTGGCTGCACGAGATCTTTGAGCGCTCGGCGGCCCAATACCCCGAATTGACCGCACTGTCCGTTCCCGAGACCGAGGAATCAGTGACGTATGCGGAGCTTGATCAACTGGCTAACCAACTCGCCTCCGTCATTATTGACAGTGTCTCCGAGGCGGATCAGGTCGTGGCGGTACGCCTTCACCAAGACTCCGCCACCGTCGTTGCCCTGCATCTCGCGATCCTGAAGGCAGGGGCCACGCAGTGCTTCATCGACCCCGACGCCCCGGATGAACTGCTCCTGCGCGTCCTGAACGACGCACAGCCCGCCCTGCTGATCAGTGACGCGTTACCCGCAGGCTATACCGGGGAGTTCCTATCGCCAGAGGTGCTGCTCCGCCACGCCGGGTCCAGATCCTCGCGCGCGCCGTCAACACCCTGGCTGGATGAACCGTTGGCCCGACTGGCCTCGCTCTTTTATACCAGCGGCACCACAGGCCAACCCAAGGGCGTTGAGTGCCCCCATGCAGGCTACATCAACCTTGCCCAGTCCTATGCGACTTTTTACGACTTTGTGCCCGGTAGCGACGCCAGTTCGCTCACCTCGTCGCTGGGATATGACGGCAGTATTTCCGAGATGTACAGCGCCTGGGTCGCCGGCTGCGAAGTCGTGCTGCTGACCAAGTCCGCGCTGAGATCGGGCCCTGACTTATTGCCGGTTTTGCGCGATGCGCAGGTGACCGCACTGTTTTGTCCGCCGGTGTTGCTGTCGACGCTGACCGCGCACCCCGAGCGGGACCTACCCTACCCCATCTGCCGCTATATCGTGCCTGCGGGCGAGGCCTTCCCCGCCTCTTTAATCGAGCCCTGGTCTCGCGCCCGGCGACAGATCGTCAACACCTACGGCCCGACGGAGGTCAGCACCGACACCAGCCGCCAACTGCTGCGACCCAACGAGCCCGTCACCATCGGCAGCCCATTCCCGGGGGTCAGCTACACCATAGTTGACCCGGACACACTGACGCCCCTGCCACACGGCGAAGAAGGTGAACTCTGCATCGGCGGCATTCAGCTCGCCCGGGGTTACCGCAACCTGCCCGAGATCACCCGCGAGCGGTTTATTGAGCACCCCGACCTCGGGCAGATTTACCGGTCGGGAGACCGTTGCCACGTTGACCCCTGCACCCTCCGGGTGCATTTCCATGGCCGGATCGATGCGCAGCTCAAGGTCAGGGGTTACCGGGTCGAGGCACAACCCATCGAATCACTGTTGCAGGATCAATTTGCCGAGATTGAAACGGCGATATTGGATTGTCAGGACAACGAGCTCGTCGCGTTGTTGAGAGCCCCGGCACTGTGGTCACAAGACACCGCGGCCAACAATATCCAACCCTTAAACCATGGATTGGTGACTGAGGCGCAGCAGCTGATATCAGCGCGATTCCCGCCTTACGCGGTACCGAGTCGCTTTTTTGTCGTGAATCAATTCGAGCTAGTGCCCGCCTCCGGCAAAATCAATCGCCGCGCCCTGCCCTCGGTAGCGGATGTCGTCGGCTTTGAGGCCACAGAGAGTGCAGTGAGTGCGGCTTTTACCGATGACGAGAGTGCGTCTTTGCCAACCGAGGTGCTGACCCTGTGCCGCGCTGAGCTGGGACCGACACTCGATTGGCATGATGACTTCATCGACTGGGGCGCTCACTCGATTGCGATCGCGCGGCTAACGCAGCAACTTCAGGCGGCGGGCTATCCCGTGTCGGTCAGGGGCTTGCTCAGCGAGACACGCACCGCCGCCGCCATCGCCGAGCTGCCGACCCAACGCGACGATGAGCAGACGTCACTGGGATCGACCACCGGCGCGCGGGCAGGATCAGAGCCGCACTCAGAGGGCGCCCGACAAACGGGTCGTTCATATGGATTCCGACACTTCACGGCACTGCAGGCCATGGCCGCGGTGCTACTGAGGGTGCCGCTACTTTTGATGGCCGCATTGGGGCTCGCCATTATCGACCCTGAGGAATTGTTGCTGGTGGGGGATATTGTGGGCTTTTTGCGGGCGACCATCATCGCCTACTGCGTCTACATGGTCGTGCCCTTCGTTAATCTGGCTTGGGTGCTTTTGTTACGCTCTATTCAGGCGATTTCAGTGCGCACACCCAGGATCACGCCCGGGCGCTACCAAAAGTTCTCGAGTCATCATCTGCAACTGTGGTGGTTAGAACAACAAGCCGACTTTGTGCTTAAGCCGCTGGTAAAAGGATTGCGCAGCCCGGTGCTCTTCAACTGGGCGCTCAAACGTTTGGGCGCCGACGTTCATCCCAAAGCCTTTATCGCCCAGAGCACCGAGTGGTATGGCCCACTCTCGCTCATCTCAATCGGGCCAGAGGCAGTGGTGCAGGCGGGCGTGCAAATCAGCAGTGCTCGCTGGGAAGGAAACGAATTTGTTCTGGACACGATCCACGTGGGCCACAAAGCGCGGGTGGGTAGCCGGTCCATGCTCTGCGGTGGCGCCTCACTGGGGGATCATTCATGGCTCACACCTCTGTCCAGCTTGGATACCGAGACCGAGCCAAATAGTCAGATCAGCGGCGTGCCGGGGACTAAAGCGGGCAACTACCAACCCCCCAAGACACCTGAACTTGCTCCCTCCTCAGCATTCACCGACGCGGTGATCGACCTGCGTAATGTCACCACGCAATTTGTGCTGGAACTCGGGCTGGTGATCGTGCCCGGGGCGTTTATTGCCCTGCTGACCACCTGGTTTCTCGGATTCGAGGCCCTTAGCAAGGTGAATCTGGATGCGAACATGCTGACGGGTCGCGATTTGTTGGTGATGAGCGGCGCGGGCGTGATCGGTATCTGGCTGGGGGTACTCACCAGCTCGCTCATTCTCTGCACTTTCCTCCGATTGACCCCCACTCCGCCGGGCTGGACGCGCGCCGCCAGCTTCCAGGGTACGCTGGCACGTTATCGACAAACCAAAATGAATCAGGTCCAGCAGATGTGGGGCTGGAGCCTCACCGGCCAATACCTGCGTGCACTGGCAGGCGTCAAATTCTCGCGGGTCGGGGCCTCAGAGTGCGATGAGTTAGTGAACCTGCTTCCTGAGCATCTCCATGCGGATGCCAACGTGTTCATCGCGCAGGGCTGCTTCTGCAACGTACTCGATGAGCACGGCGCTTTTCTGCTGACGCAACCGGTTCAAATGCCTGCCGGGTTCTTTGCCAGTAACAACGCCATGGTCGAACCGGGACCCATCCCCGGCAACCTGCTTCTGGGGGTGTCGACACCACTCGGCCCCCACCTGTACCGAACGCAATACAACGACCGCCCCGATACCAAGCGCGTCCTTGCAGGCAACCCACCGTTGGAGATGGGCGCCACCGACCCTCAGAGTGCGCCCGCTCACCCGATGCCATCACTCGGTATTTTTCTGGCACGGTTCCTACTCAACGATCTGGGCTCCGTGGGTATCATCCCGGGGATCACGGTATTTTTGGCCACCGGCTTACTGGTCAGCCTCAACATGATGGGCTTTAGCAATGTGGGCGCGGCATTGATCACCAGCATCGTTGTGCCGCTGTCGATGCCCCTGCTCGCACTGCTCGTCAAGCTGATTCTGGTGGGCAATCACTGGGGGCGTCATAACAGGGCGCCGTTCTGGTCGGTGCGTCATTTCACCTACTTTTTGGCGCAGGACTGCTTCTTCCGCTTGATGACCGGCTTTATGAGCACGGTATCGGGCACGGCACTCGCAAACCCGATCTTGCGACGCTTCGGCTGCCGAATTGGCCAACGTACATTAATAGGCTTGCCCCTGCAGATGTCTGACTGGCACGCAGTCGATATCGGCGATGACTGCGTGATTAACGGACAAATGCAATTGCACAGTTTTGAGGATCGTGTGCTGACAGTATCCCTCACAAGAATCGGAAATGGCTCTGCTATCAACTACGGCACCATGCTGATGGGCGGCGCACACCTCGATTCAGGCGTTACAGTCGATCCACAGTCGCTGGTGCTGAAAGCCATGAAGCTGAACGCCGGCGTTCACGCAGGTAGCCCGACCCAGCGTATTCGCTGACTCCCCGAAAAAACTCACTCCGCGGTAAAATCAGCGCCGCATGGGCTCCCAACGCCAATAGGTCAAGTAGCGCCATAGCCATTCCAACGGTCCGCGCCGAAATCGCTGAAGCCACCAGTGGCACAACAGAAGCTGCAGGGAATAAACCACAACGGCGAACGCCACCACCTGTGCCGGACCCCAGACAAAGGCGGCCCCCAACCCGTACCCATAAAAAACCGTCGTAAAGATCAGCGTCTGGCTGAGGTATCCGGTCAAGCTCATTTGCCCCGCACTGGCGATCAAGTTCCTCACTCCGACCAGCCAACGACCTTGAACCCAACACCAGACGCTGCAGAACCAGGCTCCTGTCAAACTAAGAGTGGCGGCCAGATACACCAGATCGCCGACCAGTACCTGCTGTGGTGTGGCGTCTGAAACTGCAAACGGCATGTAGCCCGCAGCTCCTGACCAATATCTCTCTATCGCCATAAGAGACAGTCCCAGCACCCACAGCCCTAGCGCAGTGAATGTCGATTGCGCGCGTGTCAGCCGCGCCAACGCGCCCCAGTCGCTCCGCATGAGGCAAAACCCCAGAAGAAAACAGGCGAGCACCAAAAACCCCGAGTCGGGATACTGCCAATCGGCCCAGAAACGCTCGGGTAAAAACGCTGCGTGGTAAGCCAGCACCTCTGTGAAGCTGCCCACGGCGAGTGGCGAGTAGTCCCGATCTTCCTCAAGCCATGACGCGGCTTCCATCG
>ERZ802819.493-NODE-493-length-26195-cov-21.7387_pt1 | contig 26195 bp, 24 predicted proteins | sample MGYA00345647_ERZ802819 | MGnify/ENA primary metagenome ERZ802819 (study PRJEB30503, sample SAMEA104212355) | marine metagenome | biome: Westerlies Biome; feature: [SRF] surface water layer (ENVO:00010504) within the epipelagic zone...; material: water...
AATCACTGGCGCAGTGCCACCCGCTGATCATCGAGGGCATGGGCGGCTATGACCCCCGGGATCCAGAGCCCATCGCGGCGCTGCTCGTCTCGCAGCTGCGTGATCGGTGGCAGGCCCGGCCTCCCACCAGGCCCCTCATACTGGTGACTCAGGGCGACCCGATCGAAGAGCGCGGCATCTCGGCCATCACGCGACACGTTGCCGATGAATTGGGTATCCCCCGGGCAATGGTCTTTTTAGATCCCGACATTGCGGACTACCACAAGCCCAATGCCGATCATCACGGCGTAATCCTTGAGATCCGCTACTCGGCACTCACAAGCTTGCTAGAGCGCGAGCGGGCTGGTGTGATGAGCACGTTGGAGCGCGCGATTGATGCGGCTCTGGCCGAGAAGGATCATCAGCGAGAGTCAGAGGGCAAAGCCCCCCTCCAAAGCTATTACCGGGATTTCGCCCTGCTTCAGGAAGTCACCAAAGCCGCGTGCAATGTGATCTGTGGCGACCTCACTATCGCGCACACCAGCGCTAAGATCAGCCCGTTTTCCGTGACGAGTTTTTACGCGGTGGGTTTGGCAATGGGGCTGATCGACGCCGGGCAGATCGTCCCGTTTGAGGGTTGATCTAGAGTCACTGGGGATCGCGGGTTACACACCGGAAGCCTCCAACGCGTCGAGTGCCTCCTGCTGCGCCAGCCACTCATTCTCAAGTTCGGCTAACTCACCTTTCAGCTGCCCTTCTTGCGTCAGCAGCTCCGCCAGTTCACCGCCGGCGTTTTCAGCATAAAGATCACCGTCGGCCAGTTTGCTCTGTAGCGCCCGCAGTGACTGCTGCCCTTTTTCAATGCGCTGCTCAAGCTGCCGTAAAGATTTTTTGAGCGGTTGCAGCTGGGCACGTTGATTCGCCGCGGCCTGGCGCCGTGCCTTACGGTCGCTTGAGTCTGCTGGTGCAGCAAGGGGAGCAGGCGCCGCTGCCTCTGCTGGGTTGGAGGACAGCACCCATTTTTCGTAGGTTTCTACGTCGCCGGCGTAGTCATCCACGGTGCCGTCATTCACCAGCAGCAACTGCTCCACCGAGTTGCGCAGCAGGTGCCGATCGTGACTCACCAGCACAATGGCGCCGGCGTAATCCTGCAGCGCCACTTCTAAAGCGTGGCGCATATCGAGATCTAAATGGTTGGTGGGCTCGTCCAGAATCAACACATTGGGTGCCTGCCACGCCACATGGGCGAGTGCGAGGCGGGCTTTCTCGCCGCCCGAAAAAGGCCGAATCGCTTCCTTGGCCCGGTCACCCCTAAAATCAAAGCCGCCGAGAAAATCGAGAATCTCCTGATCCCGGGCCTTGGGCGAGAGCCGCTGTATATGTAAAAACGCGCTGGCGTCGAGGTCGAGCACCTCGAGCTGCTGCTGGTCAAAGTAGCCAATTTGTAGATGCGCGCCCTCGGTGCGCTCGCCCCCCATAAGCGGGAGCTCGCCGGTCAGGCTTTTCAAAAGCGTGGTTTTACCGGCACCGTTTTTACCCAACAGCCCAATACGATCTCCCGGGCTTAACGACACCGACACCTTGGTAAGCACCGCGCGATCACCGTGGCCAAGGGAGGCGTCACTCAAGGTCAGCAGCGGATCGCTCACCTTGCCCGGTTGCGGAAAACTAAAGCTGAAGGGCGAGTCGACGTGTGCCTGCGCCACTTTTTGCATGCGCTCGAGTTCTTTGAGGCGCGATTGCGCCTGACGTGCCTTGGTGGCCTTGGCCCTGAACCGGCGCACGAAGTCCTCGATGTCGGCAATACGCCGCTGCTGCTTGTCATACTGCGCCTGCTGCTGGGCCATCTGCTCGGCGCGCTGGCGCTCATAGTCAGAGTAGCCTCCCCGATAAGCCGTGAGCGCTTGGCGGGCAATCTCCAGCGTGCGCTCGCAGGTGGCGTCGATAAAGTCGCGGTCGTGGGAGATCATCAGCAGGGTGCCGCGATAGCCCTGAAGCCAGCTTTGCAGCCACAGCGTGGTGTCGAGATCCAAGTGGTTGGTGGGCTCATCGAGCAGCATCAGGTCCGAGGGCGCCATCAACGCCCGGGCCAAATTCAGTCGAATACGCCAGCCCCCGGAAAAGCTCGACATAGGGGCTTCCATTTTTTCTCGCTGAAACCCAAGGCCCAGCAACAGCTGCTCTGCGCGACGCTCGGCGCTGTAGCCGTCGAGCTCTTCCATTCGCTGATGCAGCGTGGCTGATTGTTCGTAATCCCCCGCCGCGTCAGCGGTGGCGAGATCCTGCAGCACTTGATAAAGCGCTTCATCCCCAGCAATCACATAGTCCCGCGCGGTGAGATCGCTGGTCTCAGTCTCTTGCGCCATATGCGAGATGCGCAGGCCTTTTAGCCCGCGAATGTCACCCGCATCGGCCTGAAGATCGTCAAGCAACAGCGCAAACAGGCTCGATTTACCGCAGCCATTGCCGCCAATGAGGGCCAGTTTTTGGCCCGGCTGTAGCGTGGCTGATGCATCCGAAAACAGGAGCTTTTGGCCCCTGCGCAGGGCAATGTTCTCAAGAATAATCACATCGCTAGCCTTGGCGCTCTCGCTGAATGCGCCACAGCTCAGCGTACTGACCGTTGGCGGCCAGTAGATCTTGGTGGGTACCCTCTTCCACCACCGCGCCGTGCTCAATCACCACAATGCGGTCAGCATCCACCACGGTCGAGAGCCGGTGCGCAATCACCAGCGCCGTGTGCCGCCCGGCCAACGCGCGGAAGGCGCTCATCACCGCCTGCTCGGAGTGGCTGTCGAGGCTCGAGGTGGCCTCGTCAAACACCAGAATCGGGGCATCTTTTAGCACCGCACGAGCAATCGACACCCGCTGCCGCTCTCCTCCGGATAGCTTGAGCCCGCGTTCACCCACCACACTCTCAAGCCCATCGGGCAGACGCTCAATCACATCGCCCAAAAACGCGGCCTCTATTGCCTGCTCTACCTCGTCGTCCGTTGCAGTGGGTCTGCCGTAGCGGATGTTCTCGCGGAGCGTGTCGTTAAACAGCACGCAGTCCTGGGGCACCACCGCAATGGCGCGCCGCACCGAATCCAAACTCACCGAGCGAATGTCGGTGCCGTCGATCTGCACGGCGCCCTCGTTGGGGTCGTAAAAACGAAACAGCAGCTTGCTCAGGGTGGATTTGCCCGCGCCGCTGGCACCCACCAGCGCCACGGTCTCGCCCCCGGAGATGGTCATATTGAAATGCTTGAGCACCGGGTTACCCGGCGCGTAGGCAAACCCCACATCGGCAAAGTGAATCTTGCCTTCGGTCACCGTGAGGATTTTGTCGGTGGGCGCAGGCGCCAGCGACGGCGCTTCCTCGAGCACCCCAAACAGCTTCTCGATATTGGCCATCGCGCCTTTGATCTCGCGATACACAAAGCCCAGAAAACCTAGCGGCATAAAGAGCTGCAACATGAACTGGTTGACTAGAATAAAGTCACCTAAGGTCATGCTGCCGGCATTTACCGAGACCGCGGCCATACCCAGCATCAGCGTTTGGCTGGCGGCAATAATGAGCGCCTGGCCGCCGTTTAGGGCGAACAGCGACAAACGGTTTTTGCGTCGTGCCTGCTCCCATACGTCGAGCGAGACGTCGTAGCGCTCGGCCTCGTAGGTCTCGTTGTTAAAGTACTTCACCGTCTCGTAATTGAGCAGGCTGTCGACCGCACGGGTGTTGCTCTCGGAGTCGGCGGCGTTTACCTCGCGCACGTACTGGGTACGCCAACGGGTCGCGCGAAACGAAAAGCTGCCGTACAAAAACACCGACACCACAATCACGCCGGCGTATTCCGCCCCGTAGTTGATAAAGAGCAGTATCGCCACCATGGCAATTTCAAACAGCGTGGGCGCAATGTTGAAAATAAAGAACCGCAGCAAAAAGCTGATGCCGTTGGTGCCGCGCTCAATGTCGCGTGCCAGCCCGCCGGTGCGTCGGTTCAAGTGGTAATCGATATCTAGGCTGTGCACGTGCCGAAAGGTTTGCAGGCCAATGCTGTGCATGGCCTTTTCGGTGACCCGACCAAAGAGCGTATCCCTGAGCTCCCCAAAGAGCGTGTTACTCAGCCGCGCCGCGCCGTAAGCGAGCACCAGCAGTAACACAACCTGCAGCGCCAACTGGTCAGCATTGGTATCGAGGCCATCCACGAGTGCTTTCAACAAGAACGGAATGCAAAGCAGCCCCGCCTTGGCAGCCAGCAGGCACAAAAGTGCGAGCCCCACCCGCTGTCGGTTCGCCCCCAATATGGGCGAGAGCCGTTCCCACAGCTTACGGAGCAATAAAAAGCTGCTCGTGGGGCTGTCTTCTGAGAACTGATGGCCTCGCATACCGCTCCATGCCAAGGGTGAGTGATCTATTCAGGGTTGTCTTACCCTCGGGTTGGGCATGACAGGCGCGCATTATGGCCGACTACCTCGCCGTGTGTGCGACTTGCCCAGCTTATTTCTTACACAGCCCTCACCATCGGCAACGGCAAGGTCGTGTCAGCACCTTGGGATGGCGATACCATAAGGCCATGGCTCTCCCCGACTACAGCTACCTCTACGACCACGCCTGCGAGCGCAAGGGCGGTGAAAAAGCCCTCAAAGCGTTGCTGCCCAAAACCAAGAGCAAAGCCCACCTCAAAAAGTTGGGCTCTGACCGGTACCTGGCCGAGTTCACCCGCAAGATCTTTCAGTCGGGTTTTGTGTGGCGCGTAGTGGATAAAAAGTGGCCCCAGTTCGAGGAAGTGTTCTGGGAGTTCGACGTTGAGCGGCTGTTGATGATGCCCGACGACATGTTGGAGCGTAAGGCCAAGGACCCGGCCATCATTCGCAACTTCAGCAAGGTGAAAACCGTGCGCGAGAACGCCATGATGATTGATGACACCGAACGGCGTGAGCAGCAATCGTTTGGCGAATTCGTGGCCGGCTGGCCTAACGACGACATGATTGGCCTGTGGTTGTACCTGAAAAAGCACGGCAGCCGACTCGGCGGCAACACCGGTCCCTTTGCGCTGCGCACGCTTGGGGTGGATACCTTTTTACTGACGCAGGATGTTGAAGGCTTTTTGCGCAGCCATGACATTGTGGATTCCGGCATTACCAGCCAGCGTGCGCTCAAGGCGGCGCAGACCTACTTTAATGATCTCCGCGAGCAGAGCGGCCGATCACTTGCCGAACTGAGCCGACTGGTATCTTTTTGTCACGGGCAGAACAGGGTCCAGTAAACTGCCGCTTATGAAACCTTCGACGAGCTTTACGCGCCGCCTCGCCGCTGGCGCCCTCGCGCTAGCGCTTACCGCCTGCACCGAGACCACCCCTGCCCCCAGCGCCATTGAGCAGCTGGCCGATGAGTACCTTGAGGCGATGATGGAAGAGGACGCCTTGATGGGCACCTACTACGACATCGAGGGCGCACGCCACGACCGCCTGCCCGATAACTCACTGGCAGGGCTCGCCGACTGGCAAGAGAAAGAAGATGCTTGGCTGGCGAGGCTCGAGGGCGTCCCGGCCCCCACGGAGATCGGCAGCCGCGACTGGGTGACCTATGGGCTCTTAAAAGAGCAGCTCCAGAGCGCGGTGGGCACGCGCCTCTGTCGCGATGAGCTATGGGCCGCGAGCACCACCACCAGCTGGCACACCTGGATCCCCTTTGTGTTCGACATTCAGCCGCTGGAAACCCCCGAGCTACGGGCGCAGGCACTCACACGCTTCGCGGCCATGGATACCTATATCGATAACGAGATCGACAACTTGCGCGAGGGCCTGCGGCTCGGCTACAGCGCCCCTCGGGTGACCGTGGAGGCGGTGCCCGCTCAGGTGCGATCACTGATCGGCCCCGACAGTATTTTCCTTGGCCCCGCACAGCGGAGCGGTGATGCTGCCTTTAGCGAGGCCGCCGAGCAGATCTATAACGAGGAAATCGCGCCGGCACTCAATCGCTTCGCCGACTTCATCGAGAACGAGTACCTCAATGAGGCGCGCGAGACATTGGCTGTGTCAGGCAACCCTAACGGCGAGGCCTGCTACCCCGCCCTGGTGCGCGGCTTTGTCACCGTGGGCGTGCCGGCTGAAGAAATCCACGCCGTGGGGCTCGAGCAGGTCGCGAAAATCCGCGAGGAGATTCAGGTAACGCTGGATGAGCACTTTGGTGGTGGCGACGTGTCGGAGTTTCTGCGCCGGGTGAACGAAGACCCCGCCTTTACCTTTGATACCGAGGAGGCCGTGCTTCAGTACTCCACCGATGCCCTCGACGCCGTGAAAGCCGCCATGCCAAAGGCCTTTGGCGTGCTGCCCAAAGCCGACGTGCTCGTTAAACCCTACCCCGAGTTTGCCGAGAGTGGGTCGGGCGAATACCACTCCTCGTCGGAAGACGGCTCCCGGCCGGGTATTTTCTATATTGCGGTGACTGACCCCACCGGCCGATCGATCTCAAACCAATTGGCCACGCTGCACCACGAAACCTTTCCCGGGCACCACCTGCAGGGCGCGATTGCGCTTGAGCTGGGCGACCAACAGCACCCGTTAGCGCGCTATTTGTGGAACTCAGGCTACGGAGAGGGCTGGGCACTGTACTCAGAGCGCCTCGCCGATGAATTGGGGCTCTACCCCACTCCGCTCGATCGCATTGGGCTCTACTCGGACCAGATCGCACGCGCCTCGCGGCTGGTCATGGATAGCGGCCTGCATACGCTGGGCTGGACCCGGCAACAGACCGTGGACTACATGATGGCCAACTCGGGTTGGGCGCCGGTCGATATCCAGAACGAGATCGACCGCTACATCTCCTGGCCCGCGCAGGCGACCTCCTACATGCTCGGCATGATCGAGATCCGTCGGTTGCGCACGCTGGCGGAAGAGACGCTGGGGGAGAACTTTGATCTGCGCGGCTTCCATGACCGCGTGGTTGGCATGGGCAGTATCACCCTGCCGATGCTGGAGGAATCGATCGAGGTGTGGATTGCCGAGCAGCAGGCCGGCGGCTAATTAGGCTCGGCGAGCACCGGTTGGCTGCGGGGCGGTCGCAACCACAACTGCCCCAGCTGCGCGAATGACCGCGCCTGAAAAGAATCTTTGAATAATCGCACCCACTCGGCGAAGGCAATCCGCAGCGGGTTGTAGGTGTTGATATTGGTCAACAGCCCGTAGCGCACCCGCGCCACCTCGGGCTCGAAGGTGCCGAACAGCCGGTCCCACACAATGAACACGTTGCCATAGTTTTTGTCGACGTATTCGGGGTTAGAGCCATGGTGCGCGCGATGGTGCGACGGCGTGACCAACAGCCACTCCAGCGGCCCCCACAGTTTTTTGACCACCTCGGTGTGAGTCCAGAAACCGTAAATGGTCGCCACGGCGCCGGCGCTGGCTACCAGTAGCGGATGAAAACCCAGCAGCGGCAGCGGCCAGTAAAACAGCGCGCGGGTAAAGGGGCCGGTGGGTGATTGGCGCAGCGCGGTGCCCAAATTCATGTGCTCGCTCGAGTGATGCACGACGTGCGCACACCACATAAACCGCACCCGGTGTTGGGCCCGGTGATACCAATAAAAAACAAAGTCGATCACCACGAAGGTGAAGATCCAGCCCCACACCGTGTTGGGCACGTCAAACACACGAAACTGATAGAGAAAAAAGTGCAGGCCAATGAGCGCACCGCCGGTACCCAGGCGCACAATGCTGTTGATGCCCAGCTGCGACATCGAACCAGCGAAGTCTTTGAGTGCGTACACCCCGCCGCCCTGAAGCGAAGTGAAGACCACCTCTGCCACGATCAGAAACGCAAAGACAGGCAGTGCCATGAAGATGAGATCCATGACGGGAGTGTAACGAACTTCCAGAGACAGTTTAGGTGGGCGTATGAATGACTTTTCGACGACCGCTTTGTTGCGCCGTAGGGTTGGCGAAAGCGCTAGTGTTTAAAACGCTTCCAGGTGCCACCGTACTGGTAGCTGTCGGGGCGCTCCGCCTTCAGGCGCTCGGTGCAGCGCCGACAGTAAAACTTCCAGTTCTTGAGCCGATTGGACCGGCATCGATACAGCGTCGGCGTCTGGGCCGAGCAGGAGTCACAGGTTTTGGTTCTTTCTCGCACAGCTACAGCACTATCGGACTTGGGGAATGAGCGGTTCATATCTCAGCTATCAGTGAGCGGCGCAATGGTAACGTATGAAGCCAGAAGCGCGGCAATAGCCGTATCCATATCGGCTTCAGATTCATAGTCCTCCCCAGCCATACCAAAAAGGGCCATGAACATCGGCATACCCTCTGCCGACTTAACGAAGCTGAACGCTGACTCTGCTTTATAGAGGGCGTCCCAGTAATGACGCACCCGCGACCAAAACGCGCCCGTATTTTGCCAATACTCGTCACCGGCGCTAAAGTCATAATCGAGCACGCGGTCGTAGCGGGACAGACCGGCTTCCCGCGCCAGATAAGGCCGCGAGCTAGACGGTCGATTGTTCTCATCCAACACCAACTTCAGGGCATCCTCTTCCTGCGTCCAGCCCGCGGGCGTGATGGTAATACGGTGCGAACCGTACAACGCTTGATAGTCATCGCGGACACTGAACTCGCGTCTGGGAAGCGGCCTGCGCCGATCATCTGACTGCCAATACGACACTCCAGATGCGTGAGTCCAACGCCCTACCGCTTCGTACCGCGGCGAGTCGTCGACCTGAAAGACCGTCTGGGTCCAGGCGCCCTTTTGACTCGCTTGATCCAGTACTCGGCGAGCAAAGGCGCCACGCCCCTGAAACGCGTGCACTTCTGCGTCCTCGTATTGCCAATCTTGGCGCCAGTGCTTGACCACCATGGCGTCAGACTCAAAACCGTCAGCGTCTAAAAAGTGCATCACGATAATGTGCTGCAAACTGACAAACTCTGGCTCATTAGCTACCACATAGACCCGCTCGGTGCCCCAGCTCTGATAGGGCGCTCTGGGCTGATAACCCTCGGTGAAACCGATCGTCTCAATAAAATCAAAGCTGGTGCGGTAATCACCCGCCATGGCCAGAATGGCGCGACGGTCGCGCTCCCTGTCATCGAGGCCGGCTGCCTGCAGGCCAGCAAACGCCTCCGATGTCCGCGTATCCAACTGCACCTCTGGCCCCGAGGTCGTGCCGCCGCGCGGCTTCATGCTGTCCGATTCAGCAAACATCCAAGAGAACGTGTACTGCCTTGGTGGTGTTTGATCACTGACCGCGACACTGTCATCGCCTTTCGCCGAACCGGCCACCAGCATCACACTGATCGCGCATTGCGCAACAAGGCTTTGCATCGATTGTCTGTTCATTGAGGTAAGTCCTGAACCACGGCGTAGTCTGCGATGCCGAAACGCTAACGCATCTCATACGTCAAAAAAATGAAGTCGTATCGCTCGGTTCCAGCGATTTTCCGAGCGTTAGTGAGCGATCTCTCGAGGGTTCTTAATGTAGCGAGCCATGGCCAGCTGGGCAGCAGCAGGCACGTGCTGGGGTATCTCATGGAGTGTGAGCAAATGATTACAGGCGTGCATTGCCTCGCGACGCAGTCCCTTGCTCTCCATCACCCGAGAGAGAGTATGTGCAGTAGACGTCACGACCATTGCCGCCATCAAGGCGGTTGTGATTTTGCTACTCACCCACTTACGGCCCAACTGGTCGACCGGCCGAGGGGCGATCAAAATTCCCCTGCCGGAAGTTGCTGGTATCAAATTCCATGGCATTCACCGGCGCCGAATGAGTGCCTTCATGCACACACACGCGCTCAATAATGCGCCACTCATCGCCGCGCTTCTCGTACTTGTCGAGGTAGCGCCCCACCCACAGGTCGAGCACCGGCTCGGCGTCCTGAAACAGATAGGTCACGTTATAAATTTCACCAGTGGCGGTGCGCGCATCAATGAGCTCAATCGCCTGATTCAGAATGCAGTGGTTAGTGCTGCGCCAGGGCAGGTGTGCCTCCATGCACATCTCGCAGAACTCCCAGGCGTCCCCCACAAACACCCCGTGGTCATCGGTGGCGCCCTCCCAGTACGCCGACTTCATCAGCTCGACATCGAGACGATCTACGCCGCGGCAATAGCGCAGTGCCGCGTCGCGGATGCACTGCATGTCGGAGAGCTGTTCTGCTGTATAGGCCATGGTTGCCTCCTAGCCCAACTGGCGCTTGGGGTCACTGCCGTCCCAATCGATCGAGGCCGCCGCCACCATATCAAAGAGCCCCTTGATGTCGTCTGAGTAAGTGAGAAGCTCCGTCATATGGCCCAGCACCGGGCTGGTGTCGACATAGGCGAAGGTCGCGCCACTGCCGGCTACCGTACCGGTCGCTGCCAGCTCGTAGCCTTGAGCTGCCAAACTGGCGATCTCGCCATTCAGATCGTCAGTCCAGTAGCAAAGGTGATGGAAAGCCGTTTTGCCCTCAGGCACTGTGTCTCGGTAAATGTTTGCTTGCTCGCCGGTGGGCTCAATAAGCTCAATTTGCATATCCCCCGCCTGTGCAAGCGCAATCTTCATTGAGATCGGGCTGGGACTGCCCCGGTAGGTGCTGTCCTCAAACAGTTCCGGGGTGTACTCCACAAAGAAGAATGGCCCGATGCCTACTTTGAGCCACGCATCGACCGCCGCGTCGAGGTCATCGACCACCCAGGCACTCTGCATTGCATGTCCGCTCGCAAACTGTTTCATTTAAGCCTCTCTTTTTATTGTTGATCACATTGATATGGCCCAAACCCCGACCCTGTTTGATCTGAAGGATCGCGCGGTACTCATCACCGGGGCCAATCGCGGCTTAGGGGCCGCGCTCTGCAAGACGATCTTGCAGTACTCACCGAAAATAATCCACGCGGGTTACCGCAAAACCCCGGGCGACTTCGATGACCCCCGCATCAGCTGGTGCAAACTTGATATTCAGCGCAGTGACTCGATAGCCGCTGCGGTGGCATCCATTGGTGAGCTCGACGTGCTGATTAACAACGCCGGCATCCTTATCCCTACCGCGGCAGATCCCGCCGAAGAGATGGCCAATCTCGAGGCCATGATGGACCTGCACCTGCACAGCCCGCTCACACTCATTGATGCGCTGCTGCCGAGGCTACGCGCGAGTAGCCAACCGATGATTGTGAATATGATTTCGATGGCCGCCTTCGCCAGCGTGCCCGGCTGCGAAAGCTATTGCACCAGTAAGGCGGCGCTGCATGCCGCCACTCAGGGACTACGGCTGAAACACCCGAAGTTCCAATGCATCGGGGTGTACCCAGGCCCTACCGCCACCGACATGACCGCAGGCAGCACCGCGCCACTCGCCGATGCCATGGAGAGTGCCGCCACCATCGTGACTGGCATATGTGATGGCAAAAGCGCGATATTTCCCGATGAGGCCGCGCTTGCAGTAGAGTCTCTGGTGGGGGCCGGGGTGGCAACGCTGCAACAGCAGTTCACTACCCTGCTCAGTGACTGACTGAGACGACAAGGACACCGAGGCACAGGTATGAACGCCAAACAGCCACTCAACCAGCAGGGCCGCGAGGCCTACAGCGGGCAGATCAAAAATTTCTCCAAGGAGCGCTACATCAGCGCCGACTGGTTCGCGCGAGAGTGGCAAGCCGTGTGGGCCAAGAGCTGGATCGCCGCCGTGCATGTATCGGACCTCACCGACCCTGGCGACTACGTGGTATTTGATCTAGGCCCCGAGAGCATCCTGCTCACCTGCAATGGCGCGGGCGTGCAGGCTTTTTACAACGTGTGCCAGCACCGCGGTGTGCGGCTGGTCGATGACCACTCCGGCAACACCGAGAATTTCCGCTGCCCTTACCACAGCTGGCGTTATGGCACCGATGGCGACCTGATCTATGCCCCCCATCAGGAAGGCTTTCAGGAGGGCCTGCCTGAGCAAACCATCTGCCTGCCTAAGGTGCGCTGCGAAGAAGCGCTGGGTTTTTACTGGATTAACCTCGACGCCGACGCCGAGCCGCTCGATGTCTTTTTGAGAGACATGCTCCCGATCATGGAACACTATGAGTTCGGCAACCTCACGCTGGTGCAGGACCAGACCGTGTCGATCAACTGCAACTGGAAGGCGGTGCTCGATAACTTCAGCGAGCTCTACCACGTGCACTATCTGCACCCGCAGCATCGGCGCTTTGTGGATTGCACCGAATCATTGAGCGAGTGCTACGAGGGCGGCCATACCCGGGTCTGGGTACCTGGCGCCACCACCGACTCGCTGTTCTCCACCCCGGACAAGCCCACCGATCTTTTGACGATGCAGCTCGAGGCCTTTGGTCTCGACCCCGCACAATACGAAGGGAAGGTCGACGAGATTCAGGCGGCGGTAAGGGTCGCCAAGCGTGAGCTCGAAAAAACCGAGCCCTACTACGGCAACTTCACGGATGAAGAACTCACAGATGTCATACAGACCAACGTGTTCCCCAACGCCATCCTCACCTATCAACCCGAGATGCTGTGGCTGATGCGGCTGCGGCCCCACGCCACCGACCCCAACCTGTGCTATTTGGACAAGCTGTCTTTTGAGCGCTTCCCCAACAGCGAAGAGCAGCGTTTTCTGGAGGGCACTAATAACTTGAAGGAAAAGCGCAACGAGACCACCGGCAAGCGCGGGCGGCCCGAGTGGGAGTCTTTTGATTACTCCGATGTGATCGCCGGAAAGGCCACCATGACCGACACCATCGACCAGGATCTGTCACTGCTGGCACACGCGCAACAGGGCATGCACTCCGAGGGATTTCAGGGTTGCTGGCTGAATGAGATCGAATGCCGCGTTAGCCATTTTCATGAAGAGCTGGAGCGCCAGGTTACGGCTGCAGACTGACCAGGACCACTGCCGTGACACCTGACCAAGGAATCTTGTTTGCCCTGATCGGCGCGCTGTTCGTGTTTCTGATCTGGGGCCGCTACCGCTACGATCTGGTGGCTTTTGGCGCGCTGCTAATCGCCTACCTGCTTGGGTTGGTGCCAACAGATGAGGTGTTTGCCGGGTTTGGCCACCCCGCGGTCATCATCATTGCGCTGGTGCTCATTATCAGCCGCGGGCTCTACCTCTCCGGTGCCATCGAGATGATGGCCGGGGCGATCTTGGACGGCGCACGCAGTATCCGGCGACACATTGGCGTGATGGCGGGCGTATCGGCTGCACTGTCGGCCGTGATGAACAACGTCGCCGCCCTCGCGCTGCTCATGCCCATCGACCTGCAGGCCTCGGAAAAAGCCAAGCGCAACCCGGGGCTCACGCTGATGCCCCTCTCTTTCGCCTCGATCCTGGGCGGGATGATCACCTTGATCGGCACACCCCCCAATATTGTGATCGCGACTTTCCGCGGCGAAGCGCTGGGCGATCCTTACACCATGTTCGACTTTGCCCCGGTGGGTTTGGTGGTGGCCGCAGTCGGTATTGCCTATGTGGCGCTCATTGGCTGGCGGTTGATTCCTGTGGAGCGCACTACAGCGAGCATGCCCTCCTCGATCGAAGACCTTGAGAGCTATCTGGTCGAGCTGCGGGTGCCCGCCGAAGCGGAGGTGGTCGGCCAGCGACTCCGGCTGCTCGACACGCAGGCCGACGAGGCCGGCGTTCAGATACTCGGCCTGATGCGCGATGGTGAGCGGCTGCCGGGTATGGCGGCGCGGGCCACGCTGCAGGCCGAGGATCGCATCGTCGTTGAGGGTGGACCCGATGGCATCGAGGCTTTCGCGGGCACGGTGGCGCTCAGCTACGCCGATTCAGACCGGCCCTCAAAGGCGTTATCGGGCACGACTGTGATGCGCGAGGTGGCCGTGCCACAGACCTCGCGAATGGTGGGCCGCACCGAGGCCGTTATGCGGCTGCGTTACCGTCGCGGCGTCATTCTTTTGGGCATTTCCCGCAACGGCGTGCGCCTAAGAGAGCGGTTGCGCGAAGTCGAAATTCAGGCCGGTGATCTGCTGCTGTTATTGGGCCCCGAGGAGACCCTCGACGACATCATCGAATGGCTCGGATGCCTGCCATTGGCGCCCCGCGGGCTCGACGTGATTCAGCGGGAAAAAGCCCGCCGGGCGATTCTGATCTTTGCCGGCGCCATTGTGCTGGCGAGCCTTGAACTCATCTATCTTCCCATGGCACTCGCCTGCGTGGCGGTGTTGTACATCGTGCTTGATATCGTGCCGCTGTCGCAGGTGTATGAGTCGATCGAGTGGCCGGTGGTGGTGTTACTGGGCGCCATGATCCCGATCAGCGTGGCGCTGGAGGCGAGCGGTGGCACCCAACTGCTCGCCGATTTGTTTGTAAGGGGCACCGACGGCTGGCCCGTGATGCTGATACTCGCGGCGCTCATGCTGGTGACCATGACCCTCTCCGATGTGCTCAACAATGTCGCCACCGCGCTGATTGCCGCACCCATTGCCCTCGACGTGGCCGAGCGGCTGCAGGTGAGCCCGGATCCTTTTCTCATGGCCGTTGCCGTCGCCGCCTCCTGCGCGTTTCTGACGCCCATCGGCCATAAGAACAACACCCTCATCATGGGCCCGGGCGGTTACGGCTTTGGCGATTACTGGCGGATGGGGCTTCCGCTGGAGATTCTTGTGGTGGCCACCGCGATTCCGATGATTTTGCTCGTCTGGCCGCTGTAAACAGCGGCTTTTCGACGCTGCTCTGCCCGATTCACCCCTTCTAGACCTCTCTCAACTAAATCCACCGTCTCTCAGTTTTGGCCTTTCCGAAACAAGCTTTCTATATTGGGCACCTGTACGCGCCCCTCTGCCGCACAGTCATTGCCCGTTTAGCGCTGGTCAAACCTTGTTGTTGGCCAGTGGTGAGTCGTTGGCCGATTTGGCCAACACCTTGGCGTATCGAGCCAATCTTTATAACCGCCTCTTGCCGATACTGAGGGTGTTCGCAGGGGAGTCCCCCAGCTGTCGTAAGACAGCACCGGCTAAACCCCGCGATCCAACTCAAGGATGACCCCGTTGCCACGGACGGCAGTTTTAATGGGAGATCACGGGTATGAGAGCCGATACACAGAAAACTTTACGCACCGCAGCGGGCGTCGCCGCCTGGGTCGCCATGCTGGCGCTCAGCCAAGAATCTGCCGCACTGGATAACCCCCAGCGTGAGGATTTTGCGCGCTATCGCGATTGGCGCGCGCATCTGACAGCCACTGCACCCTGCGGTGACTCGCTGATTCCGATGCTGGGTGGTTCGGAGCGTGCGCTCATTTGCTCCGACGCGCTGCACCTGTCGAGCGATCGCAACGAGGTCGGCGGCAACACGCAGATGACGGATACTTACTTGTTGCGCGGCGCCACCTACATCGTACACAGCGGCATGATCGTCGCGGTGTTGCGGTAAAGGGGGGATTCATCATGCCTCGTGATAATGGCGCGATGGCACTGCTTATGCTGGCTGCCGCGCTTGCGGTGGGCGTGCTGGGCGTCAGCGAACGGGTACAGTCGCAGCCCAACGCTCACTCTCCCTTGCAGCATTTGCACTACGCTGACTGGCGGGAATCCCAAGAGTAAATCTGTCTTCACCCTTTTCTGCACCGCACCCGCCGCGTAGAATGCCGCCTCCGTAGTGAGGACCACCCCCATGAGTGAGCAAAAAGCCACCAACGTGCACTGGCACGGCGGTGAGATCAATCGCCCCGAACGCGCCCAATTACTGGGTCACGGCGGCGCAACCCTGTGGTTTACCGGCCTGTCGGGTTCGGGCAAGAGCACCATCGCAGTGGCGCTTGAGCAGGCGCTCTACCAGCGCGGCGTGCTGGTGTACCGACTCGATGGTGACAACATTCGTCTCGGTATCAACAAGAACCTGGGTTTTAGCGCTGAGGATCGCGCCGAGAACATTCGTCGTGTGGGTGAGGTCTCCAAATTGTTTGTCGATGGCGGCGTGATTGTACTGAGCAGCTTCATCAGCCCGTACTTGGTCGATCGCCAGATCGTGCGCGAACTGCACGAGGCCGACAACATGCCGTTCATCGAAGTGTTCGTCGACTGCAGCCTCGAGGCGGCAGAGGAACGCGACCCCAAGGGGCTCTACAAGAAGGCCCGTGCGGGGGAGATCAAGAACTTCACCGGTATCGATGACCCCTACGAGGCTCCCGAGGCACCTGAGGTGCATTTGCATACCGACCAGCAATCGCTGGAGGAAGAAGTTGAGCACCTGATCGCATTGTTGGAAACGCAAGGGCTCATTCCAGCAGCCGCTTGATAAAGCCCTGTAACCGAGAGATACCATGGCATTGATTGCACCCCACGGCGCAGACGAACTGCGCCCCCTGATTGTTGATGACACCCGGCGCGCCGAACTCGAAGCCGAAGCACTCACCCTCCCCTCCCTAATGGTGAGCTCAGCTGCCGCGGCCAACGCCGTGATGATGGGTGCGGGCTACTTCACGCCGTTAGCCGGCTATATGAATCGCGCCGACGCGCTTTCGGTGGCGGAGAAACTGCGCACGACCGACGGTCTGTTTTGGCCCGTACCCGTGGTCAATCTGGCCGAGAGCTGCCCGGTAGAAGCCGGCCAGCGCCTCGCGCTCACCGACCCCAATTGCGAAGGCCACCCCTTGCTGGCAGTGATGACGGTCGAGGCCATCGAGACGCTTTCTGATGAGGACGTGGCGACCATTCTCGAAAAAGTGTTCCGCACCGATGACCCCGAGCACCCCGGCGTGGCGGCCTTCACCGCGCAGGGCCGTACCGTGATCTCAGGTCCTATCGAAGTGCTCAACTACTCCTACTTTGAGGAGGACTTCCCCGACACGTTCCGCACCGCGATGGCGATCCGAAGCGAGATTGCCGAGCGGGGTTGGGAGCGCGTAGTCGCCTTCCAAACCCGAAACCCCATGCACCGCGCCCACGAAGAGCTGTGCCGTATGGCAATGGAAGACCTCTCGGCCGACGGCGTGCTCATTCATATGCTGCTGGGAAAGTTGAAGCCGGGCGATATCCCCGCCGACGTGCGCGACGCCTCGATCCGTAAAATGGTCGACCTGTACTTTCCCCCCAACACGGTGATGGTGACCGGCTATGGCTTTGACATGCTCTACGCCGGCCCCCGTGAAGCGGTGCTACACGCCGTGTTCCGCCAGAACGCAGGCTGTACCCACCTGATTGTAGGTCGCGACCACGCAGGGGTGGGGAGCTACTACGGCGGCTTTGATGCTCAAACCATCTTTGACGAGGAAGTGCCCGAAGGCGCATTGGCGCTCGAGATCTATCGCGCCGACCACACCGCGTTCAGCAAAAAATTAGAGCGCGTGGTCATGATGCGCGACGCGCCCGACCACAGTCCTGAGGACTTCGTACTGCTTTCGGGCACCAAGGTGCGCGAGATGTTGGGGCAAGGCATTGCGCCACCGCCCGAATTCTCGCGCCCTGAGGTGGCTGAGATTCTGATGGCCTACTATCAGGAAATCGACGGCACGGCGTAAGGCGAATCAGCGGGGGGTTGGCGCGCTAGCGCTGACCCCCTTTCCCAGACCCATCTCCGCCATTCAGTCAGCTACCAGCACTCCTTAGTAATGCGCTAGCCCTCTGAGTTGGCGCTTTCTGCCAACCGCTTGGCGCATGCAGTCAATTCTTTTCAATGCTACCCACCGATACTGGATTCATCGGCAGATCGGCGACCTCTGAGTTGGCCTGATCTTCAGACCAACCCCCGATCTGCCGGTTTTTTTGAGTGGCTCCTTCTTTGCCCCGCTTTGCGGGGCCTTTTTTTAGGAACGAGCGCCGTCACAGCAGCGACCACTCGGCAAGGAGGCTGAATGGACAAGGCAGCATATTTTCAATCGGTGTACGAGGCACAGTTTGCCCTGGGCAAAAAAACGGGCGCCTGCCTGAGCGCACAATATTTGGCGTTGGAGGCTTTTCTGCAGCGCAGTCCCGACTGGCACTACCAGTGGTGGCCCATTGTGGGCATCACCCCCAAGGCCTGGTTTATCCTGCAAACCCGGGCTGCGGTCCAGACACGGCGGCGCATGATCCCTACCCACGGGCTTATTCGCGCTCATCTCTACGACCGCGTGGAGCGCGGCCGGGAACTGTTTGAGCGAGCGTCGCCGCTACCTGATGCCTGGCATTTCTATGAGGCGCGAGACGCCGCCGTACTGGCACTCACTGAGGAGCGCGACAAGGTCGCGACTATTCCCTGGCTGGCTTTGGATCCCGAGTGCTTTGGGCAGCAAACCAGTGGCGTGCCGACCATTACCCGCAAACGACTAACAGCATTACAGGCAAGGCTAAATCAAAAAGCCGCGTAGCAAGGCGCTAGAGAGGCCTTGGACTGGCGTGTATTCGGGCGGCGGAGCAGTGGCCTCAAACCTGTGTTCATCGCACTGTCATGGGCCGTTCATCACTCGGTCATGAAAAGCGCCTAACCTAACGGTCCACCTGGGGGTGGACCTCGAGATGTTCTCTCTGTGCCCGGCTAACTTGCCGGGCTTTTTTATGGTCGGGCGACTACTATTTGGGGAATGTGGTTAACGAGAATCCCTGCGGATTGGGGTACTCCTTGATGCTCGCCTGATAAGCGCCAATGATTTTCATGTAGGCACCAATGACCCAGGCCTCGGTGCCCACCACGTTCATTTCCTCACGCGGATCGCGGGTGATGTTGAAGATCGCCGGATACCCGGTGCCCTCGGCACGCGTTGCGTAGACCCCGTGTGCAGACGGGTTACCAGAAGACGCGATGATCTGCTTGGGATAGAGCCGCCAATGTCTCCAGCGCACTGCGCTAATTTCCCCATCGATAAACGCGAGGTAGTCCTCTCGGGCCGATGATTCGCTCTCACCGAGAAAGAACGGCAGCTGGTTGCGGCCGTCGATCGGTCGCTCTGCTGGCAAAGTGTCATCAAGCAAGGCGGCAAATGTAGGCAGGAAATCGTGGATCGCCACCATCTCGTTGCTCTTGCGAACCGGCACCTGACCCGGCCAGCGCACGATGCCGGGCACGCGCAGCGAGCCCTCCAGCACATCACCCACCTCACCTCTAAACGGGCCTGCGGAGCTACCGAGAAAATCGTGGTCCTTGCCCTCATAGGAGACTGGGCCGTTGTCAGAGATATAGATGACCACCGTGTTGTCGCGAATGCCCGCGTCATCAATGGCATCTAGCACCACGCCCACACTGTGATCATGCTCTATGAACATATCGCCGTAGCGGCCAGCGGGTGACCGTCCGCGAAAGGCCTCGGACACACCGGCCGGGTAGTGAACGCTCGACCAACCGACATAGAGGAAAAAGGGCTCGTCTTCGTCTGCGTTAGCCTCAATAAATGCGCTCGCGGCGCGGGCGATATCGCCCTCAATCTCATCGCGATAGTCAAGATCGTAGGGTCTGACCTTCTCCAATTCACCGCTTTCATTGGATGCCCAGATATAGGGCTGAGCCTGCTCAATTGCCGCCTCAGATAAGCCGGAGCGTCGCATTGACTCGGGATACAAGGTGCCATCGGTTGTTTCCAGAATGCCGACCTGATAAGTGTCGAAACCCTGGTTGGTCGGCAGGCTCTGCGCCTCCTGCCCGAGATGCCACTTGCCCATCATGCCGGTGCGATAGCCATGCTTCTTAAACAGCTCGGCAATGGTGAACTCTTCGTCTTTCAACGTGAGCGGTGTGCCCGCCACGATAATGCTGTTAAGCCCCGAACGAACGCTGTAGCGACCGGTCATAAGACCCGCCCGGGAAGGGGTGCAGCCGGGTTCGACAAAAAACTGGGTGAGCATAAGGCCTTCAGCCGCCAGTGCATCAAGGCTTGGGGTCGGCGTGCCCAACACGGCCCCGCCGCCGTAGGCACCGATATCGCCAAAACCGAGATTGTCGGCGAGCATGAGCACCACATTAGGTCGCTCAGCGCTCTGCGCTACTAGCGCTAACGTCGACAGCCAAACCGCTGTGGCCAGTGACAAAACACGCGTCATTTGCATCATGGAATTTCCTATCAACCCGAACCAGTGTCTGATGGCTGAACTTTTAGAGCAATGGTAGACCAAGCCTTTTCGAGAAAAACAATCCTCTCGGACTCCAATCTATACTAGCTAAACAATAAATAGCTAACATTTGTTATAGTTGTCACTTTCTGCACGGTTACTTCGCCAGGTCTGATGCTAATCTCGCGGGACACAATAAGTAATGAGGGTAAAAGGCGCCGTCAGCGAAGGTAAAAGCCGCCGCTGAATAGCAGGTGCCCTCAAGCCAACTACATCGGAGAACTCGCATGTCTATCGAGAAAAAATTATTTCGCAGTGGCCCCTACGCCGATCTATTCAGCCAAGGCGTTCAAGTTGGGAATACGCTGTACATGGCGGGCCAGGTAGGGATGGATGAAGCAGGCACCACACCTGAGGACCTACTCTCGCAGATGAAGCTCGCCTATCAAAACGTGGCGGCGGTATTGGCCGAATTCGGCGCCGATATGGACAACATTGTCGACGAGACTTGGTTCGTGACCGACGTGAACGACTGCATGGCGCAGGTCGAGGCACTATTTACTGAGCGGCACATGATTTACGGCAAGGCACCGGAGGTGAGTCAAACACTGGTGCAGGTGGGCGCGCTGGTAGACCCCGCGCTCAAAATCGAAATCAAGTGCGTAGCCATATTGGGCTAACGTGGAGTCAATACCATGCCCGAGATTAGACATTTCTCACTCGATACCGAAGCACAGACCCTAGCCGATGCAGTCAAGGAAGACGGCGCCATCATCATCGATGATGTCTTGAGCGCCGAGTTCATCGCCCAGCTGAGAACGGAAACCGACCCCTACATGGAAGGCTCCAACCTTGGGTTTGATGACTTCGCCGGCTTCAAAACCACACGCACGGGTGGATTGATGGTGCGCTCACAAAAATGCCGGGAGCTGATTGCACACCCAGATATTCTCGCGCCCTGTAAGCTCTTTCTGGAGCCCTACTGCCAGACCGTGCAGCTGCACCTGACGCAGATCATTCGCATTGGCCCGGGTGAGACGGCACAGCTGATTCACCGCGACCGCTGGGCCTGGGGCTCTCACCTTGCCCACGTAGAACCGCAGTTCAACACGATTTGGGCGATCACCGACTTCACGTCCGAGAACGGCGCAACCCAAGTCGTGCCGGGTAGCACACAGTGGCCCGATGACGTAAAGATCGAGCCCGAGCAAGTCACCCAGGCGACAATGCGCGCAGGCTCTGTACTGGTGTATTCGGGATCGGTCTTTCACGGCGGCGGAGACAACCGCAGTGACGCTGATCGCATTGGTATCAACATCACTTACACGCTGGGCTGGCTGCGCCAGGAAGAAAACCAGTATCTGACCTGCCCACCGGAAATCGCCAAAGACCTTGATCAGCCTTTGCAGGAGCTGATTGGCTACTCAATGGGCCAATATGCGCTGGGTTACTACACCCCGCCTGGCAAACCCGGAGAGCACCCCGAGATCGTGCCGCCACAGTATGCGCTGGGGCATGAGATCGAGGGCGGCATGCTGGGTACGTCAGCAGAGCTGGAGGCGCTTCAGGAACAAATTAGCAATCAGGAGTAGATTCGCTGGCTACCACCACACGCTCCTGACTTCAGTCACTCAAGATTGCGCGCCCAGTCTTTAGAGAACGGACGTTAAACGCTTACACTGGTGACCTGATGCCATAACAGCGAGCAGCAGATGGATTGCCCCGTCAGCACCTATTCCTTTATCGAGCGCCTCACCGAATGCGGCCTGTATGGGTTCAGCCTCACGCAGGTATTGCTATTAGTCGCACTAGCAGTCGTGGGCGCGGCCTATGCCATCTGGGAGCATCGGAAACAAGTCCGCGAAGAACGAGACGATAAATCTGATCGGATGTAGCCCCCCGGGTGCTCACCAAAACGTTAGGAAACACACCAAAAAAAACCCGGCAGCTGCCGGGTTTTTCTCTCAGCATTGCACTTACTGCATCGTCAAGACATTGACTGAAAGATCGTCTGCTGACCCACAAGCAGCTGCCATCTTGGCAAATTGTGCCTGCCACGCTGCGTCGGCCTCCTGCCAGGCGACGGCTTTCTCCATCGACTCGGCTGAAGAATGCACATCGACCGACACCAATGCGCCGTCTGAATGGATCGCCGGTGCCGCCGAGTAAGGATGGGGCGAGGCGTCACGCTCATAGGCAATCATCTCCTTGATGAGCGTGAGCCCGGTATCCGCATCGGCGCAGGGCCAGTAATAAACAATCATGATCTGGCCGGGCTTGGCAGCCAACATGGGGCCTTCCCCTTTCTCGTGGTGGCCGGCTACAACCGTCGCGGATATCAGCAGGGCCATCAGCGCGAGCGCTGTCGTTTTGATCACTGTCATCGGTGCTCTCCTTGAGTGGCGGGGCCCGCACGCAGGCAAGACCCCGGTCGGGCTTTATTGTGGATCCTGATACTCGTAGTAGCCGTCGGTTGGGATCATGACGTGCGCACCTGGCGTCCCTGGAAACATCACATAGGGCGCGCCGGTGTTGAAGTCATCGCTCATGCCATCCAGGGACGAGGGATCGCGGGGCAACAGCATCAAATGTGGGCCCGACTCGATCCACTGCGAGGGATCTTTAGCATCCGCTTTATTGAGCACGCCGGCGGTGGTGTTGTCCTCACCCACATCACCGTGAAGCATCCACATGAACGCGTCGCGCTCAATATTTGGATCCTTGCCCGCCATGAAATCGCTCATCCACTTCATGCCCACATCATCCGTACACACCGGCATGGCGGCGTGAGCCGTGGGCCAGCCGCCCTCCGGCGCGGGGCGTGGGTTGCCCACCATGCACGTCCAACCATTGGTCCCTGCGCGGAGTACCGAGCCATCGAGTCCAAGTACCGTTGCGTTGATGCCGAGCGGCGCCGGCGCCGCCGAAGAGTAAGCCCAGATCTGCCATTCAGCGCCGTCATGCGCGCCATCGGGCTCGCCTGCCTGAGCGGTGATGCCAAGAGCAGCAATCACCGCTCCAATCAATAAACGTCTCATCTGTTTCTCCCTTTGTTTATTCAATTAACGGTTTCCACCCTAGGACAAAACCGGACCCATCACAAACGGGATTAGCGTCAGAGACTGACGCAGATCTTGCCAAAGTGCTGCTGCGACTCCTGATATCTAAAGGCGTCAGCCAGCTCAGCGAGCGGGTAGGTTTTATCGATGACCGGTTGCATGTCGTGTGCCTCGACCGCCGCAATCATATTAGCTTGATCCAGCTGACTGCCCACGGTAATACCGCTAAGCCTGCCGTTCTTCGTCATCAGTGCTGCAGTCGGTACCTCTCCCGACCAACCGGTGAGCACGCCGATCAGGCTGATGCAGCCATCCACCGCCAGCGCGCTGATCGACTGAGGCAGATTACCCGGGCCGCCGACTTCCACCACGAGATCGATGCCTGCGCCCCCGGTCAGCTCAAACGCTTGCTCCCCCCAGTTGGCGTGGGTCTTATAATTAATCAGGTGCTCGGCGCCCAACGCGCCGAGTCGCTCCAGCTTTGCGTCTGAGGACGAGGTGGCGATCACACGGCACCCCATCATGCGTGCCATTTGCAATGCCACCACCGACACGCCACCGCTGCCCTGCACTAGCACCCAGTCCCCGGGCTTGAGAGCCGTCTCGACCACGAGGGCGCGCCAGGCGGTCAAACCCGCGCAGCTCAGGGTCGACGCCGCATCAAAATCGAGGTTGGCAGGCATACGGCTAAAGGCTGAGGCTGGCATGGTCACGGTCTGCGCAGCAAAGCCGTCAACGTGATCACCCGGCACGCCTAACAAATTGGGCAGAGTGGGTCGGCCGCCCGCCCAATTGGGAAAGAAGTAACTCAAGACCCGATCCCCCTCGGCGAAAGCCATGACACCCTCCCCGACCGCGGTCACCACACCGGCGCCATCAGACATCGGGATCCGCCCATCGTCCGCCGGGATCAACCCCGTCACGACTGCGTAATCATGGAAGTTGAGTGAGGTGGCCTTGATCTCGACCTGTATCTCGCCAAATCCTGGCGCGCGGGGTTCAATCTCGGCGAGGTGGAGCTGTTCGAGGCCGCCCGGGGCGGTGAGCTTCATGGCATGCATAGCAAGTTTTCCGTTGGTGTCTGAGCGCGCAGTATAGAGGCTACGCCCACAAACGGGATCGCTCTGCTAAGCTCTCTATTGATAGCAAGAATGGGCACTGCTGTGCTCGGCCCCACGCGAGCGGTAAATCATGAATAAGCTGGAACAACTGCGCACCATGACCACGGTTGTGGCTGATACGGGTGATCTCGAGGCCATTACACGGCTGAAACCCACGGACGCCACCACCAACCCCTCGCTGCTGCTGAAGGCCGCGGCCTTGCCGGAATTTGCTGACGAAGTCGCGGCGCTGACGGCGTCTCAAAAGGCTGTGGCTGACAAGGTCGACCGCTTCGCAGTGAGCGTCGGCGCACAGATCAACCAGGTCATCCCCGGCGTCATCAGCACGGAGGTCGACGCCCGTCTCTCTTTTGATACCGAGGCGACCATCACCAAAGCCGAGAAACTCATCGGACTCTATGAAGATGCAGGCATCGGCAAGGACCGTGTCCTGATTAAGGTGGCGGCGACCTGGGAAGGGATCCGCGCGGCGGAAATGCTTGAGCAACGCGGCATCCACTGCAACGCCACGCTGATCTTCAGTTTTGAGCAGGCCTGTGCCTGTGCCGATGCGGGTGTGTTCCTTATATCGCCCTTTGTCGGCCGGATTACAGACTGGTATACCGCCAACACGGACCTCGTCATCAAAGACGCAACGGAGGACCCGGGCGTGCAGTCGGTCACGCAGATCTTTGGACACTTTAAGGCCCACGGATACAACACCGTCGTCATGGGGGCGAGTTTCCGAAACACAGGCCAGGTTGAGGCGCTTGCCGGCTGTGATCGCCTGACGATCAGCCCCGATCTGTTACAGCAGTTGGAGGCCGATGAGAACGACCTGCCGCGACGCCTCTCTGATGTTGGAGACAGATCGCCCCCACCCGCGGCGCTCAGCCACAGCGCTTTTCTGTTGGCGAATAATCAGGACCCAATGGTCTCGGAAAAACTGAGCGACGGAATCCGGCGCTTTGTTGCCGATCAGGAAAAACTGGAAGCGCTTTTGAGTGCGTAACGCCCCAAGCCATTGCGCCACAGGCCTACTCCGAGCCGGCAGGCCCCAGCTCCGGGAGTGCTTCGAGAAAAAATCAACCGAGAATCGCGGGCAATTCCTTGGTCAGCGCCATCCGCTCTTTAACCGCCTGACCGGTCAGCGCAAAGCCCAAGAGTTCGCCAGCGCCAGACCGGAACAGCGCCTTGATGTCGGGCGCATCGCCCTCAAAGTGCCACTCGCCTTCGGCGTCTTTGGCGGGTGGTGAGACCACCACCGGGCATGCCGGTGTTTTGATCGCTACCGGCATAGCGGGGTAACTGACACCGGTCGCCTCACCCGCCAGCGTTGCAGCCAATGCCCGCGCCGCCGCCATCAGTGGTGCCACGTAAACCAGCACGTGGCCAGCCACTTCGGCGCAATCGCCCATGGCGTAAACGTTGGGTGCATTGGTGCGCAGCTCCCTGTCGGTGACGATGCCGCGATTCACCTCAATGCCCGCATCACTGGCCAAACTCGTACGTGGCCTGACACCAACCGCGCACAAGACCGCATCGGCCTCAATCGTGTCACCGTTATTCAACGTCACCGCATAACCCTCACCAGCGCAGTTCACCTCGGTGGCGAGCGGACCAAAATGGAAAGTGGCGCCCTTCTCTTCCAAAGCTGCCTGCACCGCCCGTCCGGATTGCTCAGGCAACAAGGTCGGTAAACACCAACCCATGGGGTCGACAGCTTCGACTGTGAAGCCGCCATTCAACAGATCGTTGGTGAACTCACAGCCGATCAGCCCGGCGCCGATGATGGCCACCTTCTTTGCGCCCTTGGCGGCCAGCAAATCCTGAAAACGTCGGTAGTCGTCGAGATCATTCACGCCGAGCACGTCATCAGCCGCATCACCACCAATGGGGGGCCGAATCAATTCGGCACCCAATGCCAGCACTAACTCGCTGTAGGGCAGTGTCTCACCACCCTCAAGGTGCACCACCTGAGTCTGGGTATCGATACTCGCGACCCGGGTTCGCGTGCGGACCGTCACGTTGAGTTGCTCTGCCAATTCCTCGGCACTCTGTGCCGCAAGTTTGTCGGCGTTGAGGTCCTTCGTGTAGCCCGTTGAGATCATCGGCTTCGAGTAGCCCTCGCCGCCATCAGA
>ERZ802819.495-NODE-495-length-26149-cov-23.811_pt1 | contig 26149 bp, 24 predicted proteins | sample MGYA00345647_ERZ802819 | MGnify/ENA primary metagenome ERZ802819 (study PRJEB30503, sample SAMEA104212355) | marine metagenome | biome: Westerlies Biome; feature: [SRF] surface water layer (ENVO:00010504) within the epipelagic zone...; material: water...
TTCTTTAGAATATTTGAGAAATAATCTATATTCATCAGTATTTTTATCTACTTCTTTCACAAAATTCCTCCTAAAAGTAAAGGCTTTCTCACAACATCAAACCTAATATAAATTAGCTATATTTGACAATAAAATTATTTCTATGCATTTATTTATGGAGGCATTATAAGATTAATTCATGAAAATCTTAGTCGTTGGTGGAGCGGGGTACATAGGCTCCCACATGATTAAGAGATTTCAAGATACTGACCACCAAATAGAAATCCTTGATAATTTATCCACCGGCTTTGAAGTAAATGCCCAGAATTATAAGCTCCATGTATGTGACTTGTCGAATAAAGACCAATTACATCAAATTTTAAAAGATAATAATTATGAAAGTATTATGCATTTCGCTTCTTTTATAAATGTTGGAGAGTCTTATATACACCCTAAAAAATATTATGATAATAATGTCATTAACACCCTAAACTTACTTGACTGTATGGTAGATTTAAAAATTTCTAATTTTATTTTTTCATCTACAGCTGCAGTTTATGGTGAGCCCAGTTTAACTCCAATAAAAGAAGATCAAAATATAGCTCCTGTAAACCCCTACGGAAATACTAAAGCTATAGTAGAAAAAATTTTAAAAGATTACGATCAAGCTTATGGACTCAAATATATTTCATTAAGATATTTTAATGCTTGTGGAGCTCATATAGATGGAACCATAGGTGAGAGGCATGATCCTGAGACACATCTCATTCCTCTTATTCTACAATCAGCCTCAGGTCGAAGAAAAGACTTCAAGGTATACGGTGATGACTATGACACTAAAGATGGAACTTGTGTTCGTGATTATATTCATGTCATGGACTTAGCTGAAGCACATCTCTTGTCATTGGAAAAATTAATTAAAAACCAGAAATCAGATATTTACAATATTGGAAATAATAAAGGTTTTAGTGTTAGGGAAATAATCAGAATGGCTGAGAAAGTTACACAAAGCAAAATACCTTATGAGATTACCTCCAGAAGAAAAGGAGATCCGTCAGAATTGATTGCTGACAATAAAAAAATTTCTGAAAAATTAAACTGGTCTGCAAATTACTCTGATCTCAAGACTATTTTAGAAACTGCTTGGGAATGGGAAAAGCTGCTCTCTAGATCTAATTAGAATTGTTATTTACATGCGTTATTAGCATTCAAAAATCGTTGAATCTTCTGATTTTTGATTTTAATAGATGTTAATTACTAGTATATTACTTTCGTTATATAACAAAAAATAATACCTAATTTTCTCAATTAGGTAATTTAGGAGGACTAAAAATGAGAAAAATCTTAGCTACATTAATTGCTATAGCAAGCTTGGGTTATTCTTCTGCTTTTGCAGGCACGCTGGTTATTAATACCGACTTAACCGATCCAGCACCTAAGGCTGCATTTGAATGGGCTTTTACAAAGTTTCAAGAAGAGAATCCTGACGTGACTATTGAAGTTAACAACTTTGATCACGAAGGCTACAAACAAGCAATCAGAAATTTTTTAACTACTAATCCACCCGATGTCTTTAACTGGTATGCGGGTAACAGAATGTTGCCTTTTGTAAGAGCAGGACTAGTTGAGGATGTATCTGATATCTGGTCTGATACTGGTTGGGTTGATGGAAACCTAACAGATGGCATGTCTCATGCTAAAAAACCAATGACTATTGGTGGTAAGCAATGGGGAATTCCTTATACATATTATCAGTGGGGTGTTTATTATAGAAAAGATATCTTTACAGCTAATGGTATTTCAGCTCCAACTACATGGGATGAGTTTTTAGCTGCTTGTGCAACATTAAAAGCTGCAGGTGTTACTCCAATCACTATTGGATCAAAATATCTTTGGACAACAGCCGGTGTCTTCGATTATTTAAACCTTAGAACTAACGGATATGAATTCCATATGGCCTTAACTAAAGGAGAGATTCCTTACACAGACCCTAGAGTTCATGCTGTTTTTGATAAGTGGGATGAGCTAGTAAAACCAGGTTACTTTTTAGAAAATCATGCTGCTCTTGCGTGGCAGGAAGCAATTGCCCCTATGGTCAACGGCGAAGCAGCTATGTATGTCATGGGTAACTTTTCTGTGGCTTTATTCAAAGAGGGTGGTTTGAGAGATTCTAATCTTGGTTTCTTCCAATTCCCAGAAATTACTCCAGGTATCCCAATGGCAGAAGAGGCGCCTACAGATACTATGCACATTGCTTCAGGAGCTAAAAACAAGATCGATGCAAAGAGATTTTTGATCTTTTTAAGTAGAGCTGATGTTCAAGAAGAGATGAATAAGACATTAGGACAACTTCCAGTTAATAGTGGTTCTAAAGTTAACCCAGATCCATTCCTTGAAGCAGGTCTAGATATGCTCAATAATGCATATGCTATGGCCCAATTCTACGATAGAGATGCTCCAGCTGAAATGGCATCAGAGGGAATGAAGGGCTTCCAAGAATACATGGTTAACCCTGACCGAAGAAATAAAATTCTTGAGCGTTTAGAAAAAGTACGCCAAAGAGTATATAAATAATCAATTTAATTTGGGGTGGTCTTGTGCCACCCCATATTTACCGTGCCTAATTCAACCCAACTCATTTATAGAAAATCTTCTTGGTGGAAGCGCAATCAACAGAGACTAACACCTTGGATATTCCTATTTCCAGGACTTTTATTATTTTTAGTATATGTAATTTGGCCAATTTTTAATTCTTTATATATTTCTCTTTTGCAATGGGATGGGCTATCACCTGCTATTTATGTAGGATTTTCAAATTATATTGAATTATTAGATGATGAATATTTTTATATCTCGTTGGCGAATAATCTAAAGTGGTTAATATTTTTTATGTTAGCTGTACCCATAGGGCTGGGTTTAGCAATTTTTCTAAATCAAACTATTTTTGGTATCAGGTTAATTAAATCACTTTTCTTTTTTCCATTTGTGATTTCCCAAGTAGTTATCGGAATTATTTTTGCCTGGTTTTACAATCCTCGAGGGGTTATTGGACCTTTCTTGGAATCGATAGGTCTCAGTAACTATGCCATTTTAGCAGATGAAAATTTTGCTACCTATGGAATTATTTTTGCAGGCATATATCCACAAATTGCTTACTGTATGATTTTGTATTTAACAGGTCTAAACAATCTCAATACGGATCAAATTGAGGCTGGAAGAATGGATGGTGCTAAAGGACTTTCTTTATTTAAAAATATTATCTTACCTCAATTGAAGCCAGCAACATTTCTAGCAATAGTTGTGACTGTCATTGGATCTTTGAGGAGCTTTGATATGGTTGCCATCATGACCCAAGGAGGACCTTGGGGTTCTACTAATGTATTGGCTTATTATATGTTTGAAACTGCCTTGAGTGAGTATGGATATAGAATGGGATATGGGTCTGCCATCGCAGCCGTTTTGTTTACCATCATGATGTTTTATATATTATTTTTTATTTATCGAATGTATCAAAGCGAGAAAAAAGGGCTGTAAATGTTTCCAATTCCCATCCAAAAAAGACCGCTTATCAACCAGATTTCATACAAAATCCTTATTCCTATCTCTTTGTTTATTTGGCTAATTCCTTTAATTGGCATCATGCTTACTTCCATCAGAGGATTAGGAGATATTACTGCTGGAAATTATTGGGGTATGCCAAGTGAATTTTTATTATTTAGCAATATTAAGGATGTATTTCAAAATACACCCATGCTGTCTTATATTATCAATAGCTTTAAAATTACTATTCCAACTGTGATAGGTGCTGTAGCTGTGAGCTGTATGACAGGCTTTGCCCTAGCTTCATATAAATTTAAAGCAAACCTATTTATATTCTTTACATTTATTGCAGGAAATTTTGTTCCTTTTCAAATTTTAATGATACCTGTTAGAGATCTTACTTTTCAAATGGGATTATATGATACTGTCACTGGTTTAGTTTTATTTCATGTTGCTTTTCAAACAGGTTTTTGCACTTTATTTATGAGAAATTTTATAAAAGCGCTACCTCATGAGTTATTTGAAGCAGCAAGAATAGATGGCACTTCAGAATTTAATATATTTTTTAAGATAGTTCTTCCCTTAACAAGACCTGCCATAGCTGCTTTATCAGTTTTAATTTTTACTTTTATCTGGAATGATTTTTTTTGGGCGACAGTTTTAATTCAAGGGCAACATGCGATGCCCATTACAGCAGGTTTGAAATCTCTAAATGGTCAGTGGGTAACAGTATACCATCTTCTATCTGCGGGATCTATCATGGCTGCCATTCCTCCTGTGATTATGTTCTTCTTGATGCAAAAACATTTTATTGCTGGATTAACCCTAGGAGCTAGCAAGGGTTAAGTTGTCAAAAATTACTTTTATAGGAGCAGGAAGTACTGTTTTTATGAAAAATATTTTAACCGATATTTTACTAGAGCCAGATCTAAGTTCATCTGAAATTATTTTACAAGATATTGACCTTAAAAGACTTAATACATCTCAAGTGGTTGCAAATAAAATTATAAGCTCTCTTCGAGTAAATGCCTCTATTGAAATAACCGATGATCGCCAAAAAGCTCTAAAAAATGCTGATTTTGTTGTTGTTATGATTCAAGTAGGTGGCTATAAACCCTCTACTGTTATTGATTTTGAGATCCCTGCTAAATATGGACTTCAACAAACAATTGCCGATACATTAGGTATTGGGGGTATCATGCGTGGATTGAGAACAGCCCCTGTTTTGATTGAAATTGCCCAGGACATGATGGAGTTATGTCCCGAGGCTGTGATGCTTCAATATGCAAATCCCATGGCAATTAATTGTTTAGCCCTTTCTCATTTTGTGCCTGATCTTCGATATGTTGGACTTTGTCATTCTGTTCAAGGAACAGCAGCGGATCTAGCAAGAGATATTGGCGAAGATATAAATCAAATTCATTATGAGTGTTCTGGTATCAATCATATGGCTTTTTATACTAAGTTCGAAAAAAAATTAGAAAATGGTTTAACAGAAGACCTTTATCCTCAAATTCATGAAGTGGGTGAGTCAGGAGCATTTGGAACTAATTGGGATGGTTGTACTAATTATGTTCGATTTGAAATTTTAAAACGTCTTGGTTATTTTGTTACTGAGTCCTCAGAACATTTTGCAGAGTACACACCATGGTTTATAAAAAATCATCAAAAAGATTTAGTTAAACAATTTGATATTCCTATCAATGAATATATCCGCCGCTGTGAAAAACAAATTGTAGATTGGGAAGATCAAGAAAAAGAGTTATTAAATAATTCTCAATTAGAACATACCAAATCAGTGGAGTATGCTTCTAGGATAATTTTAGGTATGGTGACTGGTTCAAAAGATTTAATTTATGGCAATGTTCTCAATCAAAACTTTATTCCTAACTTACCTCACAATAGTTGTGTCGAGGTTCCTTGTATTGTTCAAAAAAATGGGATAATTCCTCAGACAGTAGCTCCCCTCCCTATGCATTTAGCAAACCTCATTCAAACTAATATTAATGTTCAGCAACTTACAGTGGAAGCACTCAAGACTCAAAAAAAAGAAACGATTTATCATGCAGCTATGCTCGACCCCCACACTGCTGCAGAATTAAACTTAGACCAAATTTGGAAAATGGTAGATGAATTAGTTGAAGCTCATGGTTCTATGCTGCCGAATTTTAAATAATGATAGATTTATTTATTAAAAGGATAAATAGAGGGGAGGGGAAAGAGCTTATTTTATTCAGTAAAAAAAAGCTGAATTACAAGGTTTTTGAGGGATTACCTCCTGTCTCTGGAAACCAAACTCATCTAAGATTTCACCCTACCCGTGCAGAGTGGGTAGGATATTCTACTACACGTCAAAATAGAACCTTCCTTCCAAATACCATGGAGTGTCCTCTTTGCCCAATGACAGATGATAAAGAACTAAGTGACATTCCGGTTGATCAATATGAGGTAGCTATCTTTACTAATCGATTTAGCTCTCTTCAATTACAAGACTCCAAAATACCATCCTTGGAATTAGAGACTAACCAGGCAACAGGTACTTGCGACGTAGTCTCTTATAGCTCCAACCACCAAGACCAGTTTTCTAATTTACCTCAAGAAAGAATTGAATTAATCATTCATGCATTATCTAATCGAACCCAAGAATTACTTGAAAACCCTAATATTAAATACATTTTACCTTTTGAAAATAAAGGAAAAGAAATAGGGGTAACCTTAGACCATCCTCATGGACAAATTTATAGTTTTGGACATATTCCAGAAATAATCAAGAGGCAATCTATTGCTCAACAAGGCAAGCCTCTTGAAAATTATTTATCTAAGATACCTGAAGAATTAATTCTTAAAAAAAACTCTACTGGCATATGTTTTGTTCCCAGATGGGCGAGGTATCCTTTTGAAATTTGGATTGTTCCCTATCGAAGAGTGCCAAATATATATTCATTATCAGATGACGAGAAAAAAGATCTTGCAGAACTAATGCATGATGCTTCCAAAAGATTAGATGGTGTATTTGACACGCCAATGCCCTACACCCTTGCTTGGCAACTTTCACCCAGAGGCTATGAGAATTTTCATCATTTTCATCTTTGTTTTCAACCTATCAGAAGATCTAAAACTAAATTAAAATATCTAGCTGGAGTAGAGCAAATTACAGGATTTTTTTTAGTAGATCTTCCACCAGAGCGATCAGCAGGTATTTTGCGAGGTGAAGAACAACCTGATGAATAGTCAAACCTTATTTCAAAACTACTTCCAATATTCACCCTCGTCTTCTTCTGATGCGCATGGGCGTGTGAATTTAATTGGGGAACATACTGATTATAATAACGGCTTTGTTCTCCCAACCTTAATTGAACAGAAAATTGAAGTGAGTCTTAAGCTTCGATCAGACTCAAAAATCGTTGGAATTTCTGAAGAATTTGGCGAAAATACTGATGACTTAAACTCAAAAACTGATGGTACGTGGTTAGATTTTGTCAAAGGTGTGTCTTATTATATAGGCAAAGAAGGCCATCCTATTACAGGGCTCGATGTGGCCGTCACATCCAATATCCCTTCAGGATCAGGTTTGTCTTCCTCAGCAGCATTAGAAATTTCTTTATTAAGAGCCCTTAGTCAATCAACCAGATTTTTATTAAATTCTAACAAAATGGCACAAATAGGACAGCTTGTGGAGCATCATTTTATTGGAACTCAATGTGGAATAATGGATCAAATGGTATCTGCCGAGTCAGAGTTTGGCCAAGCTTTATATTTGGACTGTGAAAATCTTAAATCAGAAATTATTCCCATCTTTTCAGATCATACTTTTATGGTAATTCATTCTGGAAGTAGACGAAAACTCTCTGAGGGAAAATATAATGAAAGAAAAAAAGAAACAGAAACGGCAGCAAAAGATCTTGGAATAAGCTCATTGCGTCAAGGGGATATCAATAACTTAAAAGAAATAAAAAATCCCCTTATTCATAGAAGGGCAAGACATATCATTACTGAAAATGAGAGGGTACAAAAAGGAGCTGAATATTTAAAAACAAATAATGCCAAATCTTTTGGTAGCTTAATGTACGAAAGTCACAAATCCATGAATGAAGATTATGAAATCTCTAGTCCTGAACTAAATCATATCGTTAAAACAGCTAAGTCTTTTGGAGCTATAGGAGCAAGGCTTACTGGAGCCGGCTTTGGTGGTTGCACTGTAATTTTGACATCAAATGTTGAAAGAGAATTTATAACAGAAAAAATATTAAGTAATTGTCCTAACTCCTATCTGGTTACAAATATTACTCGAAAGAATACATTTAACTAAAATGAATAGTGCTCAAGTTTCAACAGTTGTCCAATGTAAAAACATACTGGGTGAGAGCTGCTTCTGGGACCCTAGAGACAAATGTATATGGTGGACAGACATAGAAGGTAAAAAAATCTGGAAGCTTGATCATAAAAATCAAAGTTTTGAATTTAACTTACCTGATAGAGCAGGCTTCATTCTTCCTAGAAAAAAAGATGGTTTTATTATTGGTTTTCCTAAATATATTGCTATTTCCAATCATGATCTGACAACTTTTCAAAAAATCTGCGATGTCGAAACTGAAATAAAGGAGACACGCATCAATGATGCAAAAGTAGATCCTTACGGTGGAATAGTATTTGGAACATATAATGAACACCCAGACAGACAAAATAGAAAACCAATAGCGAGTCTCTATAGACTTGCTCCTGATCTCTCCTTAACTCAACTTTTATCTAATATCACTGTTTCTAATGGGATAGCCTTTTCACAAGAAGAAAATATTATGTATTTTGCTGATACACCAACTGCACGTATTCAAAAATTTGAATATTCTCAAGATTTTAAAAAATTTCATGAACTAGACTCCAATCTTATTTTCAATGATGTGGGAGTTCCAGATGGAGCTACCATGGATTGCCAAAATAATTACTGGTCTGCCAGAGTGAGAGGCAATTGTATAATTTGTATTGATATGAAAAAAGAAAAGATTTTAAAAAAAATTAACTTACCAACTAACACCCCCACTTGTCTAACATTCGGAGGACCCGACTCATCGAACTTGTTTGTGACCTCATTAAGAGCAGAGCCCATCAATGATAGTGCAGATGGAAATTTATATAAAGTTGAAACAAACACTAAAGGATCAAAACAATTATTAAGTGAAATTTAATCTTTTAAAAAACTTTTATTCACTAAATTATCTTTATTTAACTTAGACATATCTTTTAAATAATAAGCAATATTTTCAGATGCCTCTAACGACATTCTCTCTCTACATTCTAATGTTAACGCTGCATTGTGAGGGGTAAGCAAAATATTATCCAAATTAAAAAAAGGGTGTTTAGAGCTCGGTGGCTCAGATTCAAAAACATCCATACCAGCACCTTTAATCAATTTAGAGTTCAAGGCTTCGTAGAGAGAGTTTTCATCTATTATTCCTCCTCTAGAAGTATTCACGATAACAGAATTCCTTTTCATTAAATTTAACTCTGTTTTAGAAATGAAGTTTTTTGTATTTTCATTTAATGGCAGATGAACTGTCACAAAATCAGCTAAGGCAAGACCTTCGTTTTTATCAATAGGAATGCAATTATATTTTTTGATTATGTTGCTGTCCAAAAAAGGATCAAAAACATACACCTTCATATCAAAACCTTGACACCTTTTTGCCACTTCCTTACCTATTCTGCCAAAACCAACAATCAGTACTTTTTTTTCAAATAATTCAAAAAAGTTAGGCAATTCTGATTTTCTCTCAAAATTACCCTGTTTTACCAAGCTATCTGATAAAGATAAATTTTTGGTCAAATATATGAAAAATGACATTACGTGCTCTGCTACGCTTACGGCATTAGAAGTCGAAGTTATTCCAAGAGCAATCTTATTCCTATTAAGATAATCAATATCAACATTGTCATATCCTACCCCGTGTCTTGATATAATTTTTAAATTTGTGCAATGACTAAGAATATCCTCATCAAGTTTGGATGTTCTTAATAAAATCCCATCTACAAATTTTAATTCATTTTTTAAGCTTTGATTGTCAAAGTTTGATAACTCTAAGACCTCAAATTCATTATCTTTTAAAAATTCTAAACCTTTTTGATGTACTGTACCCACAATGGCAATTTTCATTTTATCCATTAGCTGAAAATTATGTCAAAAAAGTATTAAGTTCAAAAGGTTTTTTATTCAAATAATCTTTCAATCGTGTAGTATTCTTTATCAGACTACATTTAGGAGGAATAATGAAGACCATCAAACTATCTTGTGCTCATGCACTTTTTAAATACTTAATTGCACAAAAAACTATAATCGATGGTAAGAAGGTTCCTTTATTTCCAGGCGCTTTTGCAATCTATGGCCATGGAAATGTTGCTTGCTTAGGCCAAGCAATGGAAGAATTCCAATCTGATTTGCCAGGCTATCGAGGACACCATGAGCAAAGCATGGCTTTAACAGGAATCGGTTATGCTAGAGCCATGAGACGTAAACAAATTTTTATTGCTACATCCTCTGTAGGCCCTGGAGCTACGAATATGGTAACTGCTGCTGGTGTTGCAATGAGTAATCGTCTTCCCATATTACTTCTTCCTGGTGATACCTTTGCCAGTCGTTTCCCTGATCCTGTCTTACAACAAGTTGAAAATTTTAATTCACCTATTGAAACAGCAAATGATGCATTTAAATCTGTATCGCGTTATTTTGATAGAATAACTAGACCAGAGCAAATTCTTGCCTCCCTTCCTCAAGCCATCCAAGTAATGCTTGATCCCTCAGACTGTGGTCCTGCAACAATAGCGATGTCCCAAGACGTACAAGGAGAGTCATTTGAATATCCTGAAATTTTCTTTGAAGAAAAAATTCATGAGATTAGACGTATTCACCCTGACCCAAGCCAAGTTGATCAAGCAGTGGAAAAATTAAAAAATTCAAAACAACCAATTATTATTTCTGGAGGCGGTGTTCTTTATTCAGAGGCTGAAAAGGAGCTTTCTCAGTTTGCTAAAAAACACAATATTCCTGTAACCTCCACTGTTATGGGTATTGGATGTATGACCAAAGATGACCCTTATTATATCAGTACAATCGGGGCATTAGGGCAGGGCTCTTCCAATAATCTATCTAAGGATACTGATTTAGCTCTAGCTATTGGGACAAAATTAGCAGATTTTACAACAGGATCTTGGGCAAACTTTGAAAATCCAGATTTTAAATTAATCTCAGTGAACACAGCACGTTTTGATACAACAAAGCATTTAGCAACACCAGTAATTAGTGATGCCAAAGTGGGCCTTCAGCAAATATCAGAAGCTTTAGGTGACTGGAAAGCACCTGACCCTTGGTATCAAAGAGCAATTAAAGAAAGAGATGAATGGGACTCTTATGTTCAAAAACACAGTGGCCCAACAAATCAAGAGGAGCCTTCTTATGCGCATGCAGTAGGAGCGGTCTATCGAAATGCTGACCCTAGCGATATTGTAGTTACTGCAGCTGGAGGACTTGTAGGTGAGGTTGTTCAAGTATGGAAACCAAAACAACTCAATACTTTTGAGACTGAGTGGGGATTTAGCTGTATGGGATATGAAATATCTGGTGCTCTGGGAATTAAAATGGCAAAGCCTGACCAAGACGTTGTAGTTTTTGTTGGAGATGGTTCATACCTATTAAGTAATAGTGATATCTACAGCTCTGTTCTTTATGATCAAAAGTTAATTATTATTGTTTGTGATAATGGGGGACATATGGTCATCAATCGTCTTCAGTTAGCCAAAGGAGGCAAAGAGTATATTTGTAATCTTCGCGCTGCTAGGGCCACAAATCTACAATTTGTTGATTTTGAAAAACATGCAAGTAGTATGGGCGCCAATGCCGAGACAGTCAGTTCAACTTCAGAGCTAGAAGCAGCCTACAAAAGAGCCAAAGACTCAGATAAGACCTATGTCATTGTGATTAAAACTCATGGCTACGAATGGTTAGAGGGAACAGCCTTTTGGGAGAGTCCTACACTTCAAGATCCGATCACCCAAGATAACAAAAAAGCCCTAGATGATTTTGAAGGTGGAAAAAATAAACAACGCAAAGGCGTTTAATTTTTGATTTTAAAAAATAAAATAGCTTTAATAACAGGGGCGGAGTCGGGCATTGGGAAAAGTACCGCAAAGATTTTTGTAAATAATGGCTATCAGGTTATAGGCACCTGTCTTAAAAATAATAAAAAGAATGACACAAGAAATATAGAGTACTATCAAATTGATATTTCTAACCATCTAGAGTGGAAAAAATTATTTTCTTTCATAAGCAAAAAGTATAAGAAAATCAACGTTTTAGTTAACAGTGCCGGTGTCAGATTAAGTGGAAATATAGAGACAACCTCTTTAAGTGATTGGAATTACCATATGAATAATAATGTCACTGGAACTTTCCTTGCTTGCAAACATATTTTACCATTACTCAAAAAAAGTAAGCACTCATCAATAATCAATTTAGCTTCAATTAATAGCATCAGAGGTGCAAAGAATATGTTGGCTTATGCCACATCAAAGAGTGCTATAATTTCTTTTACAGCTTCTCTTGCTGTTGATTTATCTAAGCATAAAATTAGGGTCAATGCAGTTGCTCCCGGAGCAATTGATACTCCTATGCTAGCCTCCTACAAAAAAGATTTAACCTTAAAAGAGTATGAAAAAAGAATGAGAGAAAATCATCCTATTGGTAGGATTGGTAAGCCCACAGAAGTAGCAAATGTAATTTATTTTTTAGCAAGTGAAGCAGCTTCATTCATGACCGGTCTTACTATACCTGTGGATGGGGGAAGAAGTATAAGGTAGTCTATCCTTCAGACCTAAGAATAGTAACATCTGCTTGACCCATTTCTCTGGAACCTAAAATAATCTCTCCTTTATAAAAATCTGGTATTACAGCTTTCTGTTCCCCATAATTTGTAAAAAATAAAAGATCACCTCTTTGTCTGACTCTCAGGTATTCTGGTAAAGATATCGATTTTAGTCCTGCGGCTGTCATTTGGTCTTTCATAATAGCGCTTAAGAGATTTGAGTCAGGCCAACCACATAAGTAGCTTCCCTTATTTCCACTGGTGATCACTGGCATTCCATCTTTTGAATTTCCTTCAGATACTCCTGAGCTATTCCCATGCTCTCTCCAAACACTCAAATGACCTTTTATACCTTTCCATTCCACTTCGATAGGTAGCTCTCTTGGCAATGCATCTACTCGAGTGACTTGATAGCCAAGACCCTCTAGACTTAAATTTTTAGGAATTTGAAAATCAGGTGTTTTGATACCTGTTCTAGGACCGGCAAGAATTTTTGCTCCTGATAATGCAATTTTATTAAAGACTTCACTGCTCAGATGAACAAAAGAGGGAATGATAACTAGTTTATATCCTTGAAAATCAGCCTCTTTTCCCACTACATCTAAGGACCCACCGTTCACCCTAATAGCTTTATAGAAATCAAGCATCAGTCTTGTGTAATGAAAATCTTCTGTTTGACCATCTAGTTCTGTCATCCAACAAGCCTCATAATCATGAAGAAGGGCAATCTCTGATTTTTGAGTTTGGGGAAGTTTTATTTTTTGAATTTCTTGAGCCACCTGTAAAGCTTCGTGACTTCCAACAGCAGGAGTATTATCACGATACATTAGTCCAGCATGCATTTGCTCTTGAGCAAATGGAGCTTGCCTCCACCTAAAATAACTTACAACTTCTGCATCATGAGCAAAAGCCTCCCAAGTCCACATTCTGACAGCGCCAGCTTTAGGGATAGGATTATATTTAGCCCAGTTAACAGGTCCTGGTTGTTGTTCCATTATCCACAATCGACCCATTCCTCGATACAGATCGTGATGGTAAGATTGAAAATCAGGATCCCCCATATTGAAGCAGTCCCTCACTAGTTTTTTATCTTCTCTGGCGATAGTTTGCATATTTTGAAGATTGCCTAATGGATAACTATTCCAAGCAGCAATTTCTAAGTCTTTAGAAACTTCACGGTGATCGAATTCTACAAAGTGCCCCATATAATTATGACTCACTGGTCTTTCAGGAGAATGCTCATTAATTATTTTGACTTGTTGAGAGTTAAAATTTTTAACCTGGTCAGAACTAAATTTACGGAAATCAAAATTATGAGAAGGGTTTGCCTCAGTTACAGTTAGGTTGGGAAGTTCAACCTCTGAAAAGGATCGGTATTCCATAGACCAAAAAACATTACCCCAAGATTTATTCAGTTCATCAATAGACTTATATTTTTTCTCAAGCCATTTCCTAAATTGAGTTAAGGAAGAAGAACACCAAGAATAAGTTGTCTCGTGGCACCCATATTCATTATCAGTTTGCCAGGCTTGAACAAATTTATTTTGACCATATCTTTTTGCTACTGCTTCAGTTATTCTTTGACTTTCCTTTTGGTAGCCTAAGTGAGAGAAAGAGTAATGACGGCGCGACCCAAAATTTCTAGGCCTACCGTTTTCATCAATTGCCACCATATCAGGCATTTGATCCACAAGCCATTTTGGAGGTGTGGGAGTGGGTGTGCACATGACTATTTTTAAGCCGTTGCTTCCTAAGATATCCACAGCCTTATCCAACCATTCCCACTCATATTTTCCAGGGTTTGGTTCGATACGAGACCAAGCAAATTCAGCTATTCTGACCCATCGAATACCATTTTTGTGCATATTCTGTGCGTCAGTTATCCACAGATCTTCAGACCAGTGTTCAGGATAGTAACATACCCCTAATTCAGGATTACTAGACATATTTAGTCAATTGAGATGCCAGAGGAATTAAAAAAATGTTCATGACTTTTTTGCCAATCAAGTTGAATGATTTCATCGACATTTATCTCACTACCCACATCGAGTTTAGCAGTAATTTCATAATCTTTTCCTAGATTGATATAGCAAAGCAAGTGCTCACCTAAATTTTCAATATGCCTAACTTTCCCTTGAAGTTTAGAAGAACCATTAGAAGCAACACGAAAGTGCTCTGGTCTTATTCCAATTTTTGCAGATTGATTAGGTGCTTGGATATTTATCAAACTTGATTTTTGTTCACCTTCCAAATCGATAATATTCATCTTTGGTGAACCTATGAATTCAGCTACAAATTGATTTTTAGGAGAATTATAGAGTTCAATAGGAGTTCCTACTTGTTCAATAACGCCATTGTTTAAAACTACAATTCGATCAGCCAGAGTCATAGCCTCAACCTGATCATGTGTGACATAAATCATGGTTGCTGTTAATTGACTATGCAATTTTGCTATTTCTATTCTTGTTTGAACACGAAGTGCTGCATCAAGATTTGATAAAGGCTCATCAAATAAAAAAACTTTTGGATCTCTGACGATTGCTCTACCTATGGCAACACGCTGACGTTGTCCTCCTGAGAGCTGTTTTGGAAGTCTCTCAAATAAAGTTTCAATTTGTAAAACCTTTGCTGCTTCTGTTACACGTTTTTGTATTTCATCCTTAGGAGTTTTTGACTGCTTAAGGGCGAAAGCCATATTATCAAACACTGTCATATGAGGGTACAGAGCATAAGATTGGAAGACCATTGCTACTCCTCTTTCAGCAGCAATAATGTTGTTAACTACCTCACCACCAATAGAGATCTCTCCCTCAGTGATTTCTTCCAGACCCGCAATCATTCTAAGTAAAGTAGATTTTCCACATCCAGAAGGACCCACAAAAACCATAAACTCTCCAGAGTTAATATCTAGATCTACTCCATGAACTACTTCTGTCTTATCGTAGGTTTTTCTTATGCTTTTTAGATTTACATCAGCCATAATAGGTTGAAAACTTTAGCATTTTTTCTTAAAAGATACATCCATGATAGTATCGTGATAAATTTAAAATATCCCTCATTTGCTCATAAATATTTTGAAAATTGATTGAAAGACTCTTTTGGAGTTCTTTTAAATGTTTCAAAATCAACGTGAATTAATCCAAAACGTTTTTCATAGCCGAAAGCCCATTCATAATTATCTAATAGAGACCATGCAAAATATCCTTTCACTTGAATTCCTTTTTTAAGACAATCTAAAATTTCTTTCAGGTGCAATTGGAAGTATTCAACTCTATCTTGATCTTCAATCACCTCATTGGATGAGATTTGATCGTTATTGGCCATTCCATTTTCAGTTACATAAATAGGTATATCATCACTATATTCTTGATGAATTCTTTCAATGAAATAACTCAATCCCTTAGGGTAGAGCTCCCATCCCATATCTGTTTTTTTTAGGGAACCTCTTTCACATTCATAATTAATCCCATCATCAGAATTCAAATATTTGATTACTGACCTTGTATAGTAATTTATTCCAATCCAATCTATAGGATGGGAAATAATTTTTAATTGTGAGTTGTAATTTTTAGGTAAATATTTCTCTAAAATATTTAGAGCTAGTTCAGGATAGGAGCCTTTAAATATAGCATCTGAAAACCATCGATTATAAATATTATCAAATAACTTTGCTGCTTGAATATTTTTAGGATCTTCATTCAATGGTTCTGGATACTCATTATTTAAAACAATTCCTATTTCATTATTTCCATTTGACCTTAATGCTTGTAATGACATTCCATGTGCCAATAAAATATTATGCATGGTTTTTACTGCTGAAGAGAGATTATTCAAACCCGGAGCATGTTCTCCTAAATAATGACTTAACCAAGATACGCACCATGGCTCGTTGATGGTGGCAATTTTTTGAAATTTATCACTATACTTTTCGGAAATGATATATGAAAAATCAGCAAATCTTTTACAGGTATCTTGATTTTCCCATCCTCCAAGACTAGAGAAGCGAATGGGTAGATCCCAATGATAGAGTGTGGGGAAGGGTTCTAAATCATTTTTCAATATTTCATCAAGCAACCGACTATAAAAATCCAATCCCTCAGTATTTATCGTATTGTGATCGCTAGGCAGAATTCGAGGCCATGAGAATGAGAAACGATAAGCTTTGAAACCTGCCTCTTTTATAAACTTTATATCTTCTTTAAAATAATTGAAGTGATTGCAGGCTTTTTGACCGTCTACGCCTTTGAGTCTTTTTTTGGCAAATTCATCCCAGATAGATTTACCACATCCTCCAAAACTATTTCCCTCTATTTGATAAGATGAAGTAGCAGTACCAAATATAAAATCTGTGGGAAATTCTTTTAGAATAGAGAGATTGTTCAATTATATTTCAGCTTTTTGATAAGAAGATAAAATTCTGACATTAATTATTTTAAGTAGCCTAAATAATCTTTTTGTGAGCTCAACATAGTATCAAGCAAAGCTTCAGCAGATTTAGCATTATCTACAACAGGATCAGCCAAAAGAGCAAAGAGAGCATCTTGTTTTGAATGGTTTAATACTGCCTCTGTGGTTAATTGTATGGTACCCACCTGAGAATTAAGTAGAGCCCCAAAGGGCTTTGGATAGTTTGCTAGACTTTTTCCATGTATGCCATTTTTATTAATGATAGCAGGTACTTCGACGACAATATCGTTAGGAAGACAGTCTATAAAATTATCATTTGGAATATTAACAGCATGTTCCAATGCGTTTGCATCACTAACAATATTTTCAATAATAGGAATTATTCTTTCATGAGGTTCGGGGTGACTCATATCAAAAAATTGCCCATACCCATTATTATCATAAAATGACAAACATCTTTTTTTGTAGTTATCATAAAAATCTAAAATACCATCATGATCTGCCACACTATAGGCCCAAGATAAATATTCACCTAAATGACTATCAGTGGTTATTGGCAAATATCCATACTTTTTGAATAATTCAAAAAATACTCCTCGCTCTGCGCCAGCCTTAGAATAAAAACCCTCATGATCATTTACTAATGAAGAATAATAATCTTCAAATTTTTTTTTAATGAGAGGATATCCATCTTCACCAGAATCTTTATATTTTGCATGTAACAAAATGCTTAAATGATTTAAACCCCCTGCTTCAAATTCTATATTATCTAAATTAGTATCCATAAGAGTAGGTAACTGACGATTCATTGAAGAAATTTCGTGGCATAAACCAACAATTTTTAATTTTGGAAAACGAGTAGTTAAAGCATGGCATATACGCTGCATGGGATTTGAATAACTAAATATAAAAGACTCAGGGCATATTTTTTCAATATCCTCACAAATATTTATGATTGCAGGAATTTGGCGCATAGCATGAAAAAGACCACCTGGACCTCCGTTTTCACCATAAACCTGTTTAATTCCATATTGCAGAGGAGTCTTCCAATCTTGATCCCAAAGGTCGAACCTATTTCCTACCTCAATAGAGATGAGGCAAAAGTCTGCATTTTGAAGAGCCTCTTTTCTTGAAGTGGTGGCTTCAATTTTAAAGTTCACCCCAAGCTTTTCTTTGAAAGAAAGAGCTATTTCATTCGTATTTTCGAGAGTTTTTGCATTAATGTCATGAAGAACTAAAGTAGAACCCTCAAGAATGGTAGATTTAAAAAAATCTCCCACAATTCCTAGACCAAAGTTCGTACTTCCTGCACCAATAATGACAATTCTTTTACTCATGTTTCTACCTCTCTAGCTAACCTTTCACAGAACCAGCTACTAATCCTCTTATAAAATATTTTTGTAAAGAAAAGAAAATAAATAATGGCACACTCATAGAGATAAAAGCACCAGTTGTTAATATCTCCCAATTTTCTCCTCGTGAACCTAGAAGTTCTTTTAATTTAGCTGTTAAAATAATTTCACTAGGATTTTTATCTAGAAAAACTAATCCTACTAACAAATCATTCCATACCCATAAAAATTGTAAAATGAAGATGGAGGCAAAAGCCGGAATAGAGAGAGGAACAACAATTCTTCTAAAAGTATCATAGTGAGTAGCTCCATCAACTTTTGCTGCCTCCATCATTTCTTTAGGTAAAGATTTTAAAAAATTCCATAACAAGAAAGTTGTAGAAGCAAGACCGAAGCCAGTATGTGCCATCCAAATTCCAGGATAAGATTTAGACGAAACTCCAAAAAGAGCACCGAAATCGTTATATATTGATAAAATAGGTATTAAACACATTTGCAAAGGCACAACTAGAGAGGCAATCACTGTTGCTAATAACAAATCTCGACCAAAAAAATTCATCCAAGTTAGTGCATAAGCAAAAAACGAGCAAATAATTAATGGTATTAATGTAGAAGGAAGTGCTACGGCAAATGTGTTAATGAATGCTTGCCCTAAACCCTCTTTGAAAAGAACCTCCTTATAATTATCTAGTGTAAAAGAAGGAGGGCTTGTGGCTGAAATAAAAATACGCTTCCCCTTTTTTTTCGTAAATTCATTTTCTGACTTCCAAGAATAATTACCATTTTCATCTACTGTAATCTCACTTTGATCTTTAAAAGTTGCCACATCACCCACTGTGTAAGCATTTATATCTTTAGAAGTTATGCCAAAACTAGAAATCTTCTTTGGTTTATCTTCACCAAACAAATTATCTTCAATATAATAGTAACCGTTTTCCTCATATTGAGAATCCATACCTAAGGTTCGATGAATTTCATTCACTTCTGTATTAATAAAGGAGGTCCACCATCCACTAATAGCCAAAACATCTTTATCTCTAAGAGAACTAATGAGCAGACCAAAAGAAGGAGCAATCCAAACTATTACAAATAAAAGAAGTAATAATTGAGCAAATAATGATGAAAAAGATAGTTTTTTCATAGCTTTTGTTCTTTTCGGTGTTGATACAAATTCCATCCCAAAATTGGAATCACTCCAATCATAATGCAAATAGCTAAAACACTCCCCCTGCCAGAGTCTCCTCCCCCTCTAAACATCCAATCATACATTAGATTTGCTAAGACTTCTGTCTGCCACTGCCCGTTGGTCATGGCATAGATTATATCAAATACCTTTAACACTAAGATCGTAATGATTGTCCAGATTACTAATATAGTTTGTTGAAGGTAGGGGATAATAATTGACCAAAATATTTTCAACTCACTAGCTCCGTCAATTCTTGCGGCATCTAGGGTTTCATTGGGTATACTTCGCAGAGCTGCACTAAAAATTACTAATGCTAGTCCTGTTTGTATCCAGACCATTATAGCCATCAAAAATAAATTATTCCATAAAGGTATAGTCAGCCAAGCTTGAGGTTCAAAACCTAAGGCAACTGTAATAGCATTTAATAATCCTATTTGCTCATCACCGGGTCCTCGATAGTCATAAATAAATTTCCAAATAACACCAGCTCCAACAAAAGAGATAGCCATAGGCATAAAAATAATGGACTTGGCAATGGTTCCCCACCAGACCCTATCAGCTAAATTTGCAATCACTAAGCCAAAGAAAGTACTAAGAGTAGGAACTATTAACAACCATCCAAAATTATTTAAGATACTTCTTCTAAAATCAGGATCTTTTATTGCCCAAGCAAAATTATATATTCCCACGAAGACCTCACCTCTTTTATCAAAAAAACTAAGTCTGATAGTTTCAAATACAGGAAATATAATAAAAACAAATAAAACAATGAAAGCAGGAGCAATAAAAATTACTGCTCTAATTGAATTTTCATAAGTTAATGTTTTTGATTTTTTAATTTGATAAAAATCTAGTAAAAAATTTGATAAGTGAAAAAACATCACAAAAAAAAGGATACCAATAAGAACTGTAAGGGCTAAAGAAAACATACTCATTGAAATTTTAAAGATACAAGGGCGAATAGTACACTACTCGCCCTTAGAAAAAATTATTTATATGAGAAAAAATATTATTGTCCGGCTTCCCAGCTTGCTTGTATTTCGTCTGCAACTTCCTTAGCTGATTTCCCGTTAGTGTAATCAACCATGCCAGTCCAGAAAGACCCTGCGCCTACCCAACCAGGCATTAGATCTGAACCATCAAACCTAAATGTTGTAGCATTCATTAATATTTCATGCAGACCTTTGAAGGTCTCACTTGAGTATTTATTAACATCTACATACTTATGAGGAGTTAAAAAACCACCTTTTTCCATGAATCTTTCATTGGCTTCAGGGTGAAGTAAGAATTTCATGAACTCAGTAGTTATTGGTCTGTCATTAGTAGGAGACATTAAAGTCCCAGCCCCAAGAACAGGTTTACCTAAGTCTTGTGATGCAAAAGGAGGAAAGTAGAAGAAATCATAGTCAACTCCAGCTTCGCTTCCCTCAGGGAAGAATGCAGGAATAAAGCTAGCTTGTCTGTGCATCATACATTCAGCAGGTGAGCTAAATAGACCATTTGGAGAGTCTCTAAAGTCTGTAGTAGCAACAGCTTTTGATCCACCATTTACATAAGAGTCATTTAATGCAATTGAACCAAAAAATTCCATTGCGTCAATCACTCTTTGATCATTGAACTTCATTTCATTTGATACCCATTGATCATAGGTGTTTGGTGAATGACTTCTTAACATAATATCTTCCATCCAATCAGTTGCTGGCCAACCAGTAGCTCCACCAGAACCTAAACCAATACAAAATGGAGTATTTCCATCACCAACCATTTGATCAGCTAATGCTAATAAGTCTTCCATAGTCGTAGGTATTTCATAGCCATTGTCCTCAAAGTTATCCGGTGAATACCAAACTAAACTTTTTACATTTACTCTATAAAAAACACCATAGAATTTATTAAATCCGGCTGGGTCCTTATATGTTGTAAGATCAACCCAAGATTGACCTGCAGCATAATTGTCAAGAACCATTTGCTTAACATCATCTCCTAATGGTGATAAACAACCAGTGGCTGCGATGTTAGCTGCTAATCCTGGTTGAGGGAATACAGCTATGTCAGCTGGACTTCCTGCTTGACAGTCAATATTAATAATTGATTCAAACTCATCAGAACCTCCATACTCGACTGTTGCTCCTGTTGCAGCTTCAAAAATTGATATGACGTCTCTAAAGTCATCATCTTGTGGTGCAAGCCAAGGACCAAAGATTGTTAATTTCTCTCCCGATAGGTCAGGCCCTGTATATGCGTGGGAACCAGCATTAACAAAGTTTGAAGTAAACAAAGAAAATGCCAAAATCCCAATAAGTGTTTTTATTAATTTCATAAAATTCCTCCTTATTAAAAGTACCTTAATTTTACCAAAACGTTTTGGTTGTAAAAGACATTTCACTCTAATATGCTATGCTTATTGTGAATATCATAAAATTAGCCAAGAAACTCAACCTTTCTACAACAACTGTATCTAGAGCTCTGGGTGGCTATTCTGATGTTAGCGAGCAAACTAGAAGTAGGGTTATAGACTTTGCTGATAGATATAATTACCGACCAAACCCCCATGCTAGCAATCTAGCTTCAAACAAAAATAAAGCAGTAGGTTTTGTAATTCCACTTTATGGATTAAATAATAATACCCTTAATCAAATATCATATTTTAAGTTTGTAGCAGGTATGTCAAAACAAATTAACGATGAAAATATTTTATTTAATATGCTCTTTGCTAAAAGTGCCAAAGAGGAAAAAGAGTCATATGAAAAATTAGTTGAGATTAACAAAGTACAAAATATCATAATCCATAATGTTAGAATAAAAGACCCAAGAGTCGAATACTTAAATCAAAAAAAAATAAATTTTGTTGCATGGGGAAGGTCAAAAAAAATCAATTACTCTTGGGTTGATTTGGATAACGAACTATCCTCTGAAATGATTGTAGATTATCTTATTTCTAAAGATCATAAAAAGATTGCTTTCATAAATGTCGAAGAGAAATATAACTTTGCATTTCTAAGAAAAAAAGGTTTTAAAAAAGCTTTAAGAAAAAACTCCATACCATATGACTCCTCTATTTATAGAACTACAAGCTTAGAGGATCCATCTTTTACAAAAAATATAACTATGGAGCTTCTTGAAAAAAATCCTGATCTTGATTCGATAATTTGTTCCACAGAATATGCGAGTGTTGGAGCTATAGAGGCCTGTGTTGAGTTAGGAATTAATATTGGAAAAGATATATCTTTAATTACTTATGACGGACCGGTGGTGGAATCTTTGACAAATCCTAAAATAACAGCTGTTGCACACCCACTGGAAGAGTTAGGTAAGAAGGCTATTGAGATTCTTATGAATCAACATAAAAATACTGACAATATTTCTTATCTTGCAGTACCACATATCATTGAGCGGGGTTCAGTGAGATCCCTTATTAAATCTAATTAGATTTATATTTTTAAATTCATACCTATATAATAAGTAGTGACCCAATCTATCCTTCAGCAAACAATCAGTCTCTTAAAGCCTTTTTTATGGCCTAAAAATAATTCATCTCTAAAAAATAGAGTATTATTGGCTATTTTATGTCTTTTATTGGCAAAGGCAGCAAGCCTTGGGACACCTCCTATCCTAGGTTATGCAGTTGACTCTCTTACTGAAGTTTCGGAGGGAATAAATCTATATATGTTTGTGCCCTTAGCCTTAATAGTCTCATATGGATTTGTTAGAATTTCCTCAATTGTTTTTGGAGAACTAAGAAATGCAATTTTTTCTAAGGTCACTCAAAGAGCAATTTCTCAATTAACTCTTAATACATTTAAACATCTTCATTCACTATCACTTCAATTTCATTTGGGTAGACAAACTGGTGCTCTCAGTAAATTTATTGATAGGGGATCAAAAGGAATTAATTTTTTGCTTACTTATGTCTTATTCAATGTCATTCCCACTATTATTGAAATTTTTTTTGTAGCAGGAATTTTAGCTATCATTTATGGATTAAAGTATGCATTAGTTACACTTGTCACTATTGGAATATATGTAGCTATTACTTTTATAATTACACAATGGCGATTGAAATTTAGAAGACAAATGAATGAAGCAGATAATGCTGTTAGTACAAAACTTGTTGATAGTTTATTAAATTTTGAAACAGTAAAATATTTTAATAATGAAGAACATGAATTTAATAGATTAAATGAATCTCTAACAAAGTATGAGTCTGCCTCTATAACTAATCAATACACTCTAAGTTATTTAAATATTGCTCAAACAGTTGTGATTATGGCAGGTATCATAATTATGTTAATGATGTCAGCTTATGATATTAAGGCAGGTGCTATCAGCATTGGTGGTTTTGTTGTCATCAACGCCTATATGTTACAGCTCTATCAACCCTTGAATTTTTTTGGAACAGTCTACCGTGAGATAAGACAATCTCTTATTGATATGGAAAATCTTTTTACACTTTTAAAAGAAAAACCTAATATTAATGATAGCGATCAATCTATAAAACTTAGCGAAGATGCCTCCATTGAATTTAGAGATGTTAGTTTCGATTATGATCCCAAAAGAACTATTATAAAAAATATTAGCTTTAATGTCCCTAATGGAAAAAAAGTAGCTTTGGTAGGGCCTACTGGAGCTGGAAAGTCTACTATTAGTAGGCTTTTATTTCGATTTTATGACCCAAAAGAAGGAGATATTTTTATCAACAATCAAAATATTAAAGATATTTCACAACAGTCCTTGAGAAAACTAATTGGAGTAGTGCCACAAGACACTGTCTTGTTTAATGACACAATTTTTTACAATATCTCTTATGGGGATCCAACTGCTTCAAGTGATCAAGTTTATGAAGCAGCTAAGAGTGCAGATATTCATGAGTTTGTAACAGGCCTTCCTGATGGTTACGAAACTTTAGTTGGTGAGAGAGGTCTCAAACTTAGTGGAGGAGAAAAACAAAGAGTTGCAATTGCTAGGGCCATATTAAAAAATCCAGCTATTTATTTTTTTGATGAAGCAACTTCTGCTCTAGATAGTTCTACCGAAAAAGAAATTCAAAAAAACCTTCAAAAAATTTCACAAAATAAAACAACATTAGTTATTGCTCACCGTCTTTCTACAGCAGCTGATGCAGATGAAATTTTAGTTCTTCAAGAAGGAAAAATTATTGAAAGAGGAAATCATGAAAATCTTTTGCAAATTAAAGGCAAATATGCTGAGATGTGGGATAAACAAAAAAGTATAATTAATATTGTAAATGAAGAAAAAATATAATATTTCGCTTCCTCTTTTAACAGTAACAGTGATATTTATTAATTAATTCACAAAACTAGTGTTTAGTCATATTCTTATATTTCTTTTGAATAGACTCTGGCCAAACAGATTTAATATAATCAAGTATAACCCAAATATCATTATCACTTAGCTCATCATTTCCTTGCATTTTACCATCGTAATTTTCGTTATAAATTTTAAACCCATACTTAATAACATTGAAAAGTTGATCTTCACTGTGATGCCACGTGTGACCAGTGCCATTTAGTGGTGGAGAAAGATTATGTCCATCTGCATCTTTTTTTGTGCTCCAATTAGGCTGGCCTTGTAAATTGATTCCATGACAAGATGCACAATTAGTATAGTAGAGAGCTTTTCCTAATTCTAATTTAGCACTGACATCTTCTAGAGATAAACTTGATTTATTGACTTCCTCTAATGAGTTCTTTGATTGGAATAACAGAAAATAACCTCCTATAACTAAGATGATAATAACTATTAAAATCAATATTTTTTTCATTATGAATTAATTTTTTTAAGCAGATCTTGAATTTCAGAGATTTTTTCATTTTTATCTTTGTTGTTTTTTTTTATCGCATCTGTCACGCAATGATCTATGTGCTTATTCATAATATTATTTTCTAAAGACTTAATTGCTGATGAAACTGCTGATGTTTGTTGCAAAATATCCATACAATATTTTTTCTCAACTATCATTTTTTCAACACCTTTTAGTTGACCCATAATACGATTAATTCTGTGTAAATTTTTAATATGATCTGGATTTGACATGATTTATATATACCCTATACTAGTATATAGTAAATAAAAAAAAGGTGTTCATGAATTTTTTATCTAAATTAATTTTTTTATTGATAGTTCCATTAATTAGCATTGCGGCCCCAGGTGCTGATATAGGTAAATTAGGAGAGGCAAAAGATATCCAAAAAGTTATAAGAGTACAAATGTATGATAATTATTTTAAACCTGCCGCTTATAAAATTAAAGCAGGTCAAACAGTGAATTTTATCGTCGAAAATAAAGGTCAGTCTGTTCATGAATTTAATATTGGAACAGTGTCCCAACATCTAAAACATCAACCGGAGATTCTATGACAACAGCAGTAGCAAAATTTCACTGGAAGTGTAAACATACATGGAAACGAAGTGCCAATAACACCAAATGGTGTTTAATTGGTTGTGCTATTGGGGATATGGGAACCATTTTATTTTTTCAAATGACGGGAATACCATGGCCAACCTTAGCCATCATGTCACTTGCTATAATCAATGGCCTGCTTACTAGCATCGCCCTAGAGACAATTATCCTGATGCGTCAGGAATTTAATTTTCAACAGGCGTTAAAAACAGCGCTAGGTATGAGTTTTATCTCAATGATAGCCATGGAGTCAGCGATGAATGTTACTGATGTTCTTTTAACAGGAGGAGCGATGCTCACCTGGTGGGTAGTTCCGATTATGCTTTTTGTTGGATTCATCACTCCTTGGCCTTACAATTATTGGAGGTTGAAAAAGTATAATATTGCTTGTCACTAGCAATTAACCTTTATGCTTT
>ERZ802819.497-NODE-497-length-26082-cov-15.5523_pt1 | contig 26082 bp, 24 predicted proteins | sample MGYA00345647_ERZ802819 | MGnify/ENA primary metagenome ERZ802819 (study PRJEB30503, sample SAMEA104212355) | marine metagenome | biome: Westerlies Biome; feature: [SRF] surface water layer (ENVO:00010504) within the epipelagic zone...; material: water...
AACACATGTCTATTGAGATAGTTAGTCGGTATCCTTAAGCTAAAATTTTAAAAAGAAGGCAGGGATCACCCTGCCTTTTTTATGCGCTATGCGCCGCTGTTGCGTTGGCTTTATATATCCAATTCGCACCAAATCGGCGTGTGGTCTGACGGTTTTTCGAGACCGCGCGGCGCCTTATCGACACCAACCTCAACAAGTCTGTCAGCGGCTTCGGGTGATAGCATCAGATGGTCAATCCGCACCCCGTTATCGCGTTGCCATGCCCCGGCCTGATAATCCCAATAGGTATAGATGACATCATCCGGGTGGCGGGCGCGCAAGGCGTCGCAATAGCCAGAATAGGCGAGGCGCCGAAAGGCTTTTCGGGTTTCCGGCCGGGTCAGGGCATCGCCCTCCCAACCCAGCGGGTCATAACAATCCCGATCATCCGGTATCACATTGAAATCACCGCCAAGAACAACCGGTTGCTCGGTGGCAAGAAGGGCTGTTGCACGCTGGTTCAGACGCTCCATCCACCCGAGCTTATAATCAAATTTCGGGCCGGGTGCCGGATTCCCGTTCGGCAGGTAAATACTGGCAAGATGCGCCCGCTCAATGCGCGCCTCAATATAGCGCGCCTGTTCATCGGTATCATCACCCGGCAAGCCAGTGATGATGTCATGTAACGGAAAATGGCTGGCAATGGCGACGCCATTATAGCTTTTCTGTCCATGTATGGCGACATTCCAGCCAATTGAGGTAAACGCATCAACCGGAAAATTCACATCTTGTGACTTGGTTTCCTGTATCAATAAGACGTCACAGGCACCTGAAGATAACCAATTGGTAACGATATCTAATCTGGATTTTATTGAATTTACATTCCAGCTTGCAATACGCATCGCATTACACTGAAAAAGAGGTGCCGCAACCGCAGGAAGCCGTGGCGTTCGGGTTGCTGACGGCAAAATAAGACCCCATCAGATCCTGCTTGTAGTCAAGCTCGGCTGTGTCAACAAGTTCCAGCGACATACTGTCAATGACCACTTCGACATTATAGGCGATAAACACGCAATCGTCCGGCTGGCGGGCGGTGTCGATGCTGAAATCATACTGAAAACCGGAACAGCCGCCGCCAAGCACGGCAACCCGGAAAAAGCTGCCATCTGGTTCATTTTCCAGCATCGTCGCAATGCGGGAAGCGGCGGACTCAGTCAGTCCGAACTTGCTGACGCTTGCAGTGGCTTCGATTATGTCGGTCTGCATCTTGCGCTGATCCTGAGTGATTTATCCGGCTGTTGCCCGGTGACGCGTGATCCGCACCGGGTATTGCTAGTAATATGCGGCTTCTGCGGGTTTGAATCAAGTCAATCAATCGAAATAACACGGTCGATAAGATTGCGGTTTAGAGTGACTGGGCTTACATTAGGCTGGTTTTATACGGATCGGGCTGCGCCTTTTGGCAGCGCTGCAAAAAGTGAGCGAGCATGAGCAATCAAACCGAACAACGAGACCTTGCTGCCTATGCATCGCATGGGCCGCAATCACGTGGGCGTTTGCTGGCCGAAGATGATGGTCGTGAAACCACCAGCCGTTCGCCATATCAGCGCGACCGTGACCGGATCATCCATTCTGGCGCGTTCCGTCGTCTCAAACACAAAACACAGGTGTTTGTGTATCATGAAGGTGACTATTTTCGTACGCGGCTAACGCATTCGCTTGAAGTCGCCCAAATTGCCCGGTCGATGGCCCGCGCCCTGCGGCTGAATGATGATCTGGCCGAGGCTGTCGCGCTGGCGCATGATCTGGGCCACACGCCATTTGGCCATGCTGGTGAAGATGCGCTAAACCGCGCGATGCAGGATTTTGGTGGCTTTGATCATAATGAACAAACCATCCGCGTATTAACCCATCTAGAACAGCGATATGCCGGATTTAATGGATTAAATCTGAGCTGGGAAACGATCGAGGGGGTAGTGAAACATAACGGCCCGGTTAGCGACAAACCGCGTCAACAGATTGCGCTGATCGATGCAGAGTTTGACCTTGCGTTGCAGGATTACGCGTCAGCCGAGGCGCAACTGGCGAATTTGGCTGATGATATCGCCTATCTGTCGCATGATTTTGATGACGGGTTACGCGCCGGCCTGTTTGGCCTCGATGATATCAGTGATTTGCCACAGGTCTGCACCGCACTGGCAGATATCAAACAACGTTATGGCGTCATTGATCTCGGCCGCACGACACATGAATTGGTACGGCGATTGATTTCCGTGTTTGTCGAAGATGTGCTAACAGTCACCGCGCAAAATTTTGCCGCAGAAAAGCCGTCGAGGGCTGATGATATCCGTAAAATGGGGCGGCCGCTGGTTGCGTTTAGCGCACCGATGGCTGACGATCTCGGCTGTTTAAGAGAGTTTTTGTTTCAGCATATGTGGCGGCATTACAAGGTCAATCGCATGACAAGCAAGGCAAAACGGGTGGTGACAGAGCTGTTCGATTTGTTTATGTCCGAAACAAATATTTTGCCGCATGATTGGCAGGTCAGTAACGGCACCCCACTGGCCGCGCTGCCACCGGACAAGCGGGCCCGCATTATCGCTGACTATATCGCCTCGATGACTGATCGCTATGCCATTATAGAACATCAAAGGCTGTTTGATTTAGCGCCCGTTTTTAAATAAAGCCCCGGATTTCAAGAGAAAGATTAAGTGTGTTTGTATGAATATTTTTGAATATTTCGAGACTGAATTTGCCAGCATATTAACGCGTCTCGCCGAACAATCGGTGCTGCCGCGTGATCTTGATGCATCGCGCGTTGTGTTTGAATTGCCGCGCGATGTCTCACATGGCGATCTGGCAACCAATGCCGCCATGATTTTGTCCAAGCCAGCGCAAAAATCCCCACGTGATTTAGCCGCTATTCTGGTAGCCGAATTTGCCAAAATTGATGGCGTGGTTGGTGTTGATATTGCCGGGCCGGGATTTATCAATTTACGTGTGACACCCATTTTATGGGCGCAGCAAATTACCGACATATTCGACAGCGGCTTGAATTATGGGCGCAGCATGATCGGTTCAGGCGCGCGGGTGAATGTTGAATTTGTGTCGGCGAACCCGACCGGCCCCTTGCATGCAGCGCATGCGCGCGGCGCGGTAATTGGCGACGCATTGGCTGGTTTGATGGAGTTTTGCGGCTGGGACGTGACCCGCGAATATTATATCAATGACGCTGGCGGGCAGGTGGATGTGTTGGCGCGGTCAACTTATCTGCGGTATTGTGAGGCATTGGGGCGCGATATTGGGCACATTCCCGAAGGGCTGTATCCCGGCGAATATTTAAAAGATGTCGGCGCCGCGCTCGCCCAGCAAATCGGCGAGCGCTATCTGGACAAAGCTGAAGCTGAATGGCTGGATGATGTGCGGGATTTTGCAATTGATCGCATTATGCAGGTGATCAAACAGGATCTTGTCTCGCTTGGCATCCATATGGATGTGTTTTCGTCTGAACGCGCGAATGTTCAGTCTGGCGCGGTTCAGCGTGCGATCGACCAGTTGCAGGCCGGCGGGCATCTTTATACCGGGGTTCTGGCACCACCAAAAGGCAAAGAACCCGAAGATTGGGAGCCGCGTGAACAACTGTTATTTCGGGCATCTGATTTTGGCGATGATACCGACCGACCGTTGCAGAAATCGGATGGCAGCTGGACCTATTTTGCCGCCGATGTTGCCTATCATCTGAATAAACTTGAACGCACCAAGGGCCAGCTTATTAATATTTTCGGGGCGGATCATGGCGGTTATGTGAAACGCATGAATGCTGCTGTTGCGGCGCTGTCCGGGCAACAAAACATGCTCGATATCAAGCTATGCCAGCTGGTCAATTTGCTCGATAACGGTACCCCGGTTAAAATGTCAAAGCGGGCAGGCACATTTGTCACCGTGCGCGATGTGATTGATACAGTCGGCGCAGATGTCATTCGCTTTATCATGCTGACACGGCGCAATGATCAGACGCTTGATTTTGACTTTGCCAAAGTGACCGAACAGTCGCGCGACAACCCGGTGTTTTATGTGCAATATGCGCATGCCCGAGCCTGTTCAGTATTGCGGCAACGCGAGGCCCCGGATCATGCCGATCTGGCATTGCTGACAGCAGAACCGGAGCTGGCTTTGTTAAAGCAATTAGCCAGCTGGCCGAAACTTGTTGAGTCTGCGGCCATCGCGCATGAACCGCATCGTATTGCGTTTTATCTGGTGGATCTTGCCAGCCATTTCCACAGCCTGTGGAACGCTGGCCGCGACAATCCGGCATTGCGCTTTATCATTGACGATGATCAAGCCACCACCGATGCGCGGCTGATGTTGGTCAAGGCCACAAGTTTGGTTATTCGCACCGGTTTAAATATGCTATCGATTGATGCGCTGGAAGAAATGTAGTGAGGCAGAATGGAAAGCGATAGCACACAGACCAACAAGTCGAAATGGGCTTGGTTTGCTTTTGGCGCCATTGTCATTGCATTGGCAGCAATGGTTGTGGTTATTGTCTGGCCGCCGCTGTCGCTGAAAGCGCCAACTGATGTGCTTGTTGTCAAAGCCATCGACGGCGCGATAAAAGTAAAGCCAGCGGATCCAGGTGGAATGACTGTTCCGCATCAGGATTTGCTTGTTATCGATTTGCTCAAAAGCGGTGGGGCTGATACCGGGGAAGTTGAGACCTTGCAGCCGCGCGCATCAGCACCCGAACCGCCGCCAATATCTGCCGGAAAAACCGATAGTGCCGCCGCTGACCCGGCACCAGACTCTGCAACACCGGCTGCGCCAGATGTACCAGAGGCGTCAGACGCGGGTTCTGAAAACGCTGCAGCAATACAGAAAAAAACAGTCAAAGCGCCATCGGTAAAACCGGCCGCTAAACCAGCCATAAGACAATCAGATGAGCCGGTTTTTGTGATTCAGCTGGCGGCGTTTCGTAATGATGAAAAGGCCAATGAAATTGCCAGCTTATTGTCTGAAAAACATAGCTCTCGGCTGCAGGGGGTGCGGCTGCAAACCATGCGGCTTGATACCGGCAGTAATGGCGTGTTTTTTCGCGTGGTGAGCGCGCCCATGTCACGGGCCGAGGCAGAAAACACCTGTACCAAGCTGCGGCGGGCGGGCCAGGATTGTTTTTTACGTAAATTCGTCGCGCCGGAAGGCTGAATTTTCGCGCATGTTTAAGGTAGTTTTAGGCATATGACCGAGACCGACGCACAATCATTTGAACATGACAGCATGTCAGCTGAACATTTGTCTCAGCCAGAGCAATTGGCGCTTTTCGTCAATCTTGACGGCTTTGAAGGGCCGATTGACCTGTTGCTTAATCTGGCGCGTGAGCAAAAGCTCGATCTGAAAAAAATAGCGATCTTGCCGCTGGCTGAACAATATCTGCAATTTATCAATGATGCACGCGACATCGATCTTGAAATTGCCGCCGATTATCTGGTGATGGCCGCATGGCTGGCCTATCTGAAATCGCGTCTGTTGCTTCCCGACCCGGAACCCGAGCAAAATGACGAAATTATCGATATGACCGACGCGTTGCGCTACCAGCTTTTACGGCTCGAAGCGATGCAACAGGCGGCAAAGCGGCTGCAATCCCTGCCTAAACTGGGGCAGGCGCGGTTTGTACGGGGCGCGCCTGAACAATTTGCCAGTAGCAGCGAGTCTGTCTGGACGGCCTCGCTTTATGATCTTTTGGCCTGTTATGGAGACATTCAGTCAAGCGGTGAGGCCGAAACACTTACCATCGCTGCAACGCGGCTCTATTCTGTTGAGGAAGCATCCAAACGCCTGCGGCATTTAATCTCGAGCATGGCTGACTGGACCGTGTTACAAAATTTCCTGCCGCCGGATCTGTCAAGGCCAATGGATGTGCGATCAGCGACAGCGTCGCATTTTGTCGCCTCGCTGGAATTGGCGCGTGAAGGTGTGCTACGACTGCGGCAGGATTCACATTTTGCACCTATTTATTTGAAAACAAGAGATCAGGCATGACTGGTTTGGACTCGCTATCAGACTATGCAGCAACATTAGAAGCCGTTGTGTTTGCATCGGACAAGCCGGTGCGCGAGCGTGATTTACAACATCATCTGCCGGATAATCTGAATGTGGCCGACATTATGGCCGTGGTGATGCAACGCTATGATGCCAGCAGCGGTGTTGAACTATGCCGCATTGGCGATAGCTGGGCGTTTCGCACCAGACCGGCTGTTGCCGAACGGCTGCAGCAACATAAAACAGTGGAAAGGCCGCTGTCGCGGGCGGCGCTCGAAGTGCTTGCCATTATTGCCTATCATCAGCCGATCACCCGCGCTGAAATAGAGGAAATACGCGGTATCAGCCTGTCCAAAGGCACGATGGATATTCTGCTGGAACTGACCTGGATCAAGCCGCGCGGCAGGCGCCGCACGCCGGGGCGTCCGCTGACCTGGGGCACCAGCCCGGCATTTTTGGATCATTTTGGATTAAGCGACATATCTGATTTACCGGGGATGGATGATTTGAAAGCCTCTGGTTTGCTGCGCAAAGGACAAATTCTGGGCGCCTTGATGGACCATAATGGTGATGGTGATCGTAATGATGTAGATGATGATGCCAGTGATAATGACAGTGACGATTACGGGGGTGAATTGGCGGGGGATTTCCTCGAAGACGCCATGCTAGATGCGGGATATGATGGAGAAGCCGATGCTTGAATTCGATCATATCATGCATGCCTATAATGGAACGCCATCGGTCGATGGGATCAGCTTTTATGTGGAACGCGGCGAAGTCGTGTCGCTGTTGGGGCCATCAGGCTGTGGCAAAACAACCCTGCTGCGGCTTGCGGCTGGCCTCGAAAAACCGCTTGGTGGTGCGATCCGGCTTGATGGCAGTACCTTGTCCGATAGCCAGATGACACTGCCGCCGGAACAGCGCGGTATTGGCTATATGTTTCAGGACTATGCGTTGTTTCCGCATTTGACTGTGCTGCAGAATGTCACCTTTGGCCTGCCCAACCGGGACAGCGGAGCGACCCGCCGTGGGCTTGATGTGCTAGAGCAGGTGGGAATCGAAAATGCGGCAGATATGTATCCGCATGAATTATCTGGCGGCCAACAGCAACGGGTGGCATTGGCACGGGCATTGGCACCAAATCCGGCGGTGATCCTGCTTGACGAACCCTATGCCGGACTGGACAGCCGCCTGCGCGAGCGTATTCGTGACGAAATGCTGCATGTGTTAAAAGCCGCTAATGCTGTGGCATTGATGGTGACACATGATGCCGAAGAGGCGATGTTCATGTCTGACCGTATCGTTGTTTTACGCGACGGCAAGGTGGTGCAGTCCGGCCGTCCGGTGAATCTGTATTGCCAGCCTAACAGCGCCTTTGTTGCTGAATTTTTTGGCGAAGTGAATCGTGTTGAAGGCACAGTTGCAAATAAAAAAGTGACCACGCCACTCGGTGATTTTGATGCACCGGACGGGCTGCATAATGGGCATCAGGCTAGTGTGATCATCCGGCATGAAGCCTTGTTCATTGATCCGGGAAATGATGGTGTCATTGCCGAGGTGATGGAGTCACGTTTGCTTGGCCGGGCGTCACTGATCCATTTATCTGTGCCGACGGGACGCGATGAAATTCACCTGCATGCGCGTATTCCGGGGCTGAATTCAATCGAGGTTGGCAGCCAGGTGCGGGTGCGGGTTGATCCAAGCCAGGCTTTTGTTTTTCAGGCTGGTGCGGCGGCAGATTGACAGAAGCGTGACATTTTTAACCGTCTGTCCCGGGCACCGGTATTTTTATAGGTAATTTCTGGTGCTTTTTGGCTTCGAATGCTTGTCGATAGCGACAGCGCTGTCTATAGTGCTGCAGAGTGCGCGGCTGCATTGGCCGAACGCATCAACGAATTATTATGAGGAGCAAAAGCATGTTTGGCGGTTCATTTAGTATACTGCATTGGATTGTGGTGTTGGCAGTCGTCTTGCTGCTGTTTGGCGGTCGCGGCAAGGTATCAGCCATCATGGGTGATTTCGGCAAAGGTTTGCGCAATTTCAAAACCGGTCTAAAAGGCCCGGAGGCGGAAGAGGCTGAAGACGAGGCGGCTGAGGCGATCGAAGACGCCCCACGCCCGGCAAAAAAGGCCGCAGCAAAAAAATCACCTGCGAAGAAAAAAGCCTCGGCAAAGAAAGCGGCTAGCAAAAAAGCTAGCGCCAAGAAGTAGGCGCTAGGCCTGCCTTATGCTTGATATCGGTGGCTGGGAATTTTTAATTGTTGCCTTTGTGCTGCTCATGGTCGTCGGGCCAAAGGAGTTGCCCAAAATGCTGCGCGGCTTCACCCGTGCGATGCGGCAGGTGCGGTCAATGGCGTCTGAATTTACCCGCGGCATGGAAGATTTGGCCACCGATAGTGAACTTGGTGATCTGAAAAACACCATCGCCGATGTCAAATCTGGCAATTTAACGGGCATTGCCGATAAAATAGACCCGGCCGGCGAGTTAAAAGAGTCGGTGGCTGAGATAAAATCCAGTGCCGACCTCGATGCCACCTCGGGCGAATTAGCCGGTTTAAAAGATGTTGGTGACGAAACCAGTCAACAAATGGCATCAGCGACGAAACCTGCTGCAGGCGCTACAAAATCAGCAAAAGCTAAAGCTGCGAAGAAGAAGAGTTAACCCAAATGGCGGATCAGCAAGCGGCATCTTCTGATATTGACGAAGGGCGGATGTCGCTCATCGATCACCTGACCGAATTACGCAACCGTCTTGGCATCGCTTTGGCTGCCTTTATCCTGTTGTTTTTGGTCAGTGTTGCGCCCTGGCCGGGGACAACCAGCAGCAGTATCGCCTATTATGTCTTTGTGTTTTTGCAGGCACCACTGGCCGAGATATTAGAGGCAAAAGGTGGCGGCCGGATGATTTTTACGGCACTGCATGAAGGCTTTTTCACGCAGATCAAAGTTGGGTTTTTCACCGCGCTGTGCATCACCTTTCCGATTTTCAGTATTCAAATATGGAAATTTATCGCGCCCGGCCTCTATAAAAACGAAAAACAGGCGTTTTTGCCGTTCCTGATCGCTACGCCGGTGTTATTCATGGCTGGCGCGGCGATGGTCTATTATGTCGTCACACCGATGGCATGGGGATTTTTTGTGTCATTTGAAATGGGCGGCTCTGCCGGCGCACTGCCGATCGAACTGGAACCGCGGATCAGTGAATATTTATCGCTGATGATGCGGTTGATTTTTGCCTTTGGACTGGCCTTTGAGTTGCCGGTCGTTTTGCTGCTGCTGGCACGCGCCGGGCTGGTAACGTCGGAGGGACTTGCGGAAAAACGTAAAATAGCCATTGTTGTTGCATTCGTCGTGGCCGCGATCCTGACACCGCCTGATGTGATTTCACAGCTTCTTTTGGCGGTGCCGATTATCCTGTTATATGAGTTGTCAATTTTTGGTGCGCGTCTGATGGCGCCGCCATATAAAGATGATTTTGGCGACGATTAAATATTTTTGCGCGACGCTTGAACGCGCCCATCCTCTTGTTGAACGGTAAATCCTGATTATGCATGACATACGTTTTATCCGCGACCATCCCGAACAATTTACCGCAGCCATGCAACGTCGTTCGGTGTCGGTCACGGCTGATGAAATTCTTGACATAGATCGCAAAAGACGCGCCCTGCAATCGGCAATTCAGGACATGCAGTCACGCCGTAACGCGGCGTCAAAGGATATCGGGGCACGCAAGGCCAAAGGCGAAGATGCCGACGATCTGATCGCCGAGGTCAACCTCATAAAAGCCAAATTACCGGAACTCGAAAACGAAGAAATGGCGCTTGCTGAAACGCTGGACGGCTATTTGCTCGAACTGCCAAATATTCTTGATGACTCGGTTCCCGATGGCGTTGATGAGGCCGATAACAGCCTGCTACGCACGGTCGGCACAATTCCAACATTTGATTTTGTCCCGCAGGATCATGTGGCGATTGGTGAGGCACTGGGGCAGATGGATTTTGCCCTTGGTGCGAAGCTGGCTGGCGCCCGTTTCGTTGTCCTGTCCGGGCAATTGGCGCGGCTGGAACGTGCGCTTGCCAGCTTTATGCTGGATACACATACCCAGCAATTTGGCTATGTTGAGACCTTGCCGCCGGCGTTGGTGAATAGCAAAACCATGACCGGCACCGGCCAATTGCCAAAATTTGCCGAAGATCTCTATAAAACCGACGACAAATGGCTGATCCCGACAGCCGAAGTGCCACTGACCAATATTGTGGCTGATGACATTTTAGAGGCAGCGCGACTGCCTCTGCGGATGACCGCCTATACCCAGTGTTTTCGGTCAGAAGCCGGGTCGGCTGGCCGCGACACACGCGGCATGATACGCCAGCATCAATTTTCAAAAGTTGAGCTTGTATCGATCTGTCATCCGGATCACGCAGCCGATGAGCTGGAACGCATGACAAATTGTGCTGAAACCATCCTGCAATCATTGGAGTTGCCGTACCGGGTGATCAAGCTATGCAGTGGCGACACCGGTTTTTCGGCGCAACAGACCTATGACATTGAAGTCTGGCTGGCCGGTCAGGATGATGGCCGGGGCATGTATCGCGAAATATCATCCTGTTCAAATTGCGGGCCATTTCAGGCGCGCCGGATGCGGGCGCGGTTCCGCGATGGCGAAAGCGGCGAGACCCGTTTTGTGCATACGCTCAATGGCTCCGGGCTTGCTGTAGGACGCACCTTGATTGCGGTTTTGGAAAATGGCCAGCAAAGTGATGGATCGGTGGTTTTGCCCAAGGCATTGCACAGCTATATGGGAACAGATCGTCTGCAGCCGATGGCGTCAAATTGATGGATATGCAGGCGCACAAGCCGGTTGGCCGCATTCTGCTCAGCAATGATGATGGTATTGATGCGATTGGCCTCAAAATTCTGTATGATATTGCGACGCAACTCAGCGACGATGTTTGGGTGATTGCCCCCACTGAAAACAGGTCAGGCGCCTCGCGGTCGATCACGCTGCGCCGCGATGTGGTGATCCAGCAGCTAGGGCCGCAACGCTATAGCTGTTCTGGCACGCCGGCTGATTGTATTATATTCGGAATGTCGCAAATTAGTGACCGCCAGCCGGATTTGGTGCTGACCGGCATTAATCATGGCATGAATGTCGCCGATGACATTTTATATTCGGGCACGGTTGCCGGCGCGATGGAAGCGGCCTTGCTTGGCGTGCCTGCCATCGCCCTGTCGCAACGTCACGGCCGCGACGAGATTGCCGATTATGCCGCCAGCCAGCGTTTTGGCGTGTCGGTGATACGACATTTGCTGGGTGTTGGCATTCCCGAACGCATGGTGATGAATGTCAATTTCCCCAAAACCGATGTCGAGCATATTAAAGGCATAAAACCAGCCTATCTTGACCGGCATAAGCTGGGCGATGTGATTGTCGCTGGCGATGGCCCGCATCATTTCCGTCTTGGACCGCTGCATAGCGATCCGCAAAAATCGGCCGGCAGCGACCGCGCGGTTCTTGATGATGGCTGGATCTCGCTGACGCCGTTAATTATGGATGTTACTGCACAGGATCTGATGGCGTCATTAACGCCAAGCCCATTGACGCCCGAACCTGTATAATATCAGGGGTTGTGCCATGCAGGAATTTCACACCGAAAAAGCGCAATTGATTATGACTTTGCGCGGGCAGGGGATCGGTGACGCGACGGTTTTATCGGCGCTGGAATCGGTGCCGCGAGAGCTGTTTGTGCCGCCAGCTTTACGTCAGCATGCGTATGAAAACGCATCACTACCGATTGCTCTCGATCAAACTATTAGCCAGCCCTATGTGGTGGCACGGATGACCGAGGCATTGCGCCTGACGGGCCGTGAGCGCGTTCTCGAGATTGGCTGTGGCAGTGGCTATCAGGCGGCAGTTCTGACCTATTTATGCCGCCGGGTCTATTCGATGGAGCGCCTCAAACCGCTGCTTGTTGATGCCGAAAACAGGCTGCGTGATTTGCGCATTTCAAACATCAGCCTGCGACATGGTGACGGCGTAAAAGGCTGGCCCGAAGCGGCACCATTTGACCGCATCATCCTGACATGCGGCAGCGCAAAAATTCCTGACATTTTGTTGCAGCAATTGAAAATTGACGGCATCATGGTAGCGCCTGAGGGAACCGACAGCGCACAGCAGCTTGTTGTGATTACGCGTCGTGAGAGCGGTTTTGAACGCGAGGTTTTAATGCCGGTCACCTTTGTGCCGCTAATTGAGGGATGTTAACCATGCGACACTGGATAGCTAACGCAAAAACCGCAAAATCATCTCTATCCGGTATCATGCTTGGAAGCGCTCTGCTGGGAAGCATCGTGCTTTTGGCTGGTTGCGGCCCTAATCTCAGCCTGAGCCGCGCCACACCGGCGCCGGTCACGGTTGCCCCGCTGCGTCAAGCTGTTGAAGCCGTGCCGGCCAGCGGCCGGGTGCAGGTCCGCGCCGGTGACAGCCTGTATGACATTGCGACCCGTTACCAGGTGACACCGCAATCGGTAATACAGGAAAATAATCTGCTTGCGCCGTATAATTTGCGCGTCGGGCAAAGCCTGAAAATTACGCCGCCGCGCGTACATGTTGTGCGGTTTGGCGACTCGGTCAATCTGATCTCGCAACGCTATGCTGTCAGCCCGTTTCAGCTTGCCCAGCTGAATAATTTACAGGCACCGTTTGAACTGACCGTTGGCCAGCGACTGCAACTGCCGATGAGCCTTGATTTTAGTGTTCTGGACAGTGGTGTGCCTGAGGGTGCCAGCACCATAACTATCTCACAAGCCCTAACAAAAACCGCTGTGCCGCGGAAAAAATTTGTCGCGCCACAATTGGGGCAGGGCGTGTTCAGCTGGCCTGTTGAAGGCGAAATCATTACCGAATTTGGCCCCTCAGCGCGCGGTGTGCATAATGATGGTGTCAATATTTCCTCAACACCCGGCGCACCGGTGATGGTATCGGCGACCGGTACGGTTGCCTTTGTCGGCGAAAATATCAAAAATTTTGGTAAATTGGTGCTGGTCAAACATGATGGCGGCATCATCACCGCTTATGCACATCTGCAAGACATCGCGGTGCGCGAGGGGCAGGTGCTGACGGCTGGCGATACCATTGGCAGCGTTGGCGCAACCGGACGCGTTGTCAGCCCGCAGCTGCATTTTGAAATTCGCAAATCACGCCAGCCGATTGATCCCCGCAGCCTGATTTTGTGATCCTGTGCAGCGCGGCATCAGCCCTTTGAGGTGAGGCGGGTATTTGTCCGCGCGGCTAAATCGGTGATATATTGCCAGGCCACACGTCCCGACCTTGCGCCGCGGCCAATCGACCACGCCAAAGCCTCACCCCTTACATCAATATCGCCTGTCTTGATATTGTAATAATTGATATATTCGTCAATCATTTCCAGATAGGTATCCTGATCAATTGAATGGAAGCCGATCCATAAACCAAAGCGATCTGACAGTGAGACGGTTTCCTCGGTGGTTTCCGACGGGCTGATGGCAGACGAGCGTTCATTTTCCATCATTTGCCGCGGCATCAGATGACGCCGGTTTGATGTGGCGTAAAAAATAACATTTTCCGGACGCCCTTCAATGCCGCCATCGAGCGCGGCTTTCAGCGATTTATAGGTGCTTTCGCCCTGTTCGAATGCCAGATCATCTGAAAACACGATAAATTGCCGGTCAATCGTCGCCAAAAAGCTCATTAATAGTGGTAAATCGGCAATATCTTCGCGGTGAATTTCGACAAGGCCGCAATCCAGACCGTTTTTTAAGATGGCGCCATGCACCGATTTCACCAGCGATGATTTGCCGGTGCCGCGCGCCCCCCATAACAGCGCGTTATTCGCTGGTAATCGGCTGGCGAAGGCTGTGGTGTTGGTCATCAGCAAATCGCGCTGTTCGTCAACACCGCGCAACAAATCAAGCGCCAAACGGTTGACTGCGGTTACCGCAACCAACTGGCGGATATCTGAATGCCAGACATACGCCTCGGCGGTAGCCAACGATGCGCTGTCCGGGGCAGGTGGCCATTGGCGCTCGAGCGCGTTGGCAATCCGTGTTAACTGCTGCAAAATGGCACTATCGGTGAGGTTTGACATTGCAAATGCTCTTAATAAACGGTTTGTGTCTCAAAAAAACTGGTCTGAAAGGAGATATGGGTCATTGCGACAAAGCGCAAGGGTCGTTATGTTCCCTGTAGATTTTTTCATGATTAGCGGAGAAAAATTGACATGTTAACCACCCCTGCATTTGCACAATCAGCCGGCGGCATAGCCGAAGGCGGTTTTGGCCTGTTGCCCATCATTTTCGTGATGGTGATTTTTTACTTCCTGCTTATTCGCCCGCAACAAAAACGTGCCAAACAGCATAAAGAGATGCTAGCGGCCATTCGGCGTGGTGACAAGATTGTAACATCTGGTGGCTTGATGGGGACCGTGGTCAAGGTCATCGATGACAATGACACTGTTGAAGTTGAAATCGCCAAAGACGTCAAAGTCAGTGTTGTACGGGGGATGATTGCCGATATTCGCGGCAAAACCGAGCCGGTAAAAAAATAAAATGATGGGCGTTGGCACGATGCCATCGCCTGCCGCACTGTGCCGTAACCCTGTTTCTGTTTGAGCGAGACTGATCGCCATGCTTCAATTTCAACTATGGAAAAAGCTGCTTGTCGTTGCGGTTATCCTCAGCGGCATCATCTATTCGTTGCCGAATCTCGTCGGTGGCAACGCCGCTTCGTTTCTTCCCGGACAGAAAATCAATCTGGGCCTCGATCTACAGGGCGGATCGCATTTGCTGCTGCGGGTTGATGTTGATGCGGTGCAGCAAGAGCGACTTGAAACCATTGCAGAAACCGTCCGGCAGGAATTTCGTGGCGCGAAAATTCGCTTTAGCGGGCTAAATCTGCGCGATGATGCGGTGACGCTCCGGTTGCGTGACGCGGCTGATGCGGTGCAGGCCAAAACGATCTTTGATGATCTGGGGCAAAACTTCAGCACAACTGTTGATGATAATATTTACCGCATTGCTTTTAACGACGCCGGTATCGTTGATATGCAAACCAAGACGATCCAGCAATCCATCGAGATCATTCGCCGCCGGCTTGACCCGGACGGCACGAAAGAGCCGGTGATCCAGCGTCAGGGGCTTGACCGGGTTTTGGTGCAATTGCCCGGCGTTGACGACCCTGAAGCGGTGAAACGCTTGCTTGGACGTACCGCAAAGCTGACCTTTCAGCTTGTTGACACCCGCATGACAGCGGCCGAAGCCATTGACCGCGGGCGCACCCCACCTGGCACGGTGTTGCTGCAAAGTGCCTCAGGCGATGGCCGCAGCTATGTCGTTGAAAAACGCGTGATGGTCAGTGGTGAAATGTTGGACAGCGCCTCGGCCGGTATTGACCAAAACAACCGTCCAGCGGTCAATTTTGCGCTCAACACGGTGGGCGCGCGTAAATTTGGCAAGGTGACTGGTGACAATATTGGCCGTCCTTTTGCGATTATTCTGGACGGGCAGGTGGTATCGGCGCCGGTGATCCAGTCGCAGATTTTTGGCAATGGCCAGATTACCGGTGATTTTACCGTCGCCGAAACAAATGAGCTGTCGTTAATTTTACGGGCTGGCGCGCTGCCGGCACCGTTAATTGTGATGGAAGAACGCTCAATCGGGCCGGGGCTTGGCGCAGATTCGGTGGCGGCTGGTGAAATAGCTGCGGTTATTGCGCTGCTGCTGGTGGCCATTTACATGGTGCTGAGTTACGGGCTGTTTGGGGCTTTGGCTGATATCGCGCTTGTTGCCAATATCGTGTTGATTATCGCCGCTTTGTCCGCCTTGCAGGCAACGCTGACATTGCCGGGCATTGCCGGGATCGTTCTGACAATGGGCATGGCGGTTGATGCCAATGTCTTGATATTTGAGCGTATTCGCGAAGAAATAGCACGAGGGCGATTTGTTCTGGCGGCGATAGATGGCGGCTATAAACGGGCCATTTCCACTATTCTTGATTCGAATCTGACAACATTATTTGCCGCGCTGTTCCTGTATATATTTGGATCCGGGCCAATCAAAGGTTTTGCGGTCACACTGGCTATCGGTATTGTGACATCTCTGTTTACCGCGGTGATGGTCACCCGCTTGCTGATCATCCTCTGGGCAGAGCGCAAGCGCCCATCGAAAATCATCCTGTAAGCGAGAGGGCTGTCATATGCGACTAAAACTGGTTCCCAGCGATACCTCGATCAATTTTCTAAAACACCGCCGCATCGCTTTCATTTTTTCACTATTTCTGGTCGCAAGCTCGATTGGTCTGTTTGTTGTGAAAGGGCTCAATCTGGGCATTGATTTCAAGGGTGGTATCCTGATTGAGGCGCGCAACACCACCGGGCCTGCTGATATTTCGGGTTTGCGTGCAGATCTGGGTCAGCTCGGCCTCGGTGATATCAGCTTGCAGGAGTTTGGCACCCCCACAGATGTGCTGGTGCGGGTGCAACGCCAGGAAGGGGATGAGGAAGCGCAGATTGCGGCGATTGCTGCAATTTCATCAACTCTGGGCGATTCTTATGATATCCGGCGGACTGAATTTGTCGGCCCGACGGTTGGTGCCGAGCTGGCTGAAAAGGGCATGCTGGCCGTGGCCTGTGCGTTGCTGGCAATCATGGTCTATATCTGGTTTCGCTTTGAATGGCAGTTCTCGATAGCGGCAATTTTGGCACTCGCACATGATGTGTTGAGCACGGTCGGGCTGTTTGCCCTGACCAGTTTCGAATTTAATCTGGCGACCGTTGCCGCGATTCTGACCATTGCCGGCTATTCGATCAATGACACTGTGGTGGTATTTGACCGGGTGCGGGAAAATTTACGGCGCTATAAATCATATGAAATCGAAGATATCATCAATAAATCGCTGAACGAGACATTGTCTCGCACCGTCATGACATCCTTCACCACCTTATTAGCGTTATTGGCAATCACCATTTTTGGTGGTGCCGTTTTGCGTGATTTTGCGTTGGCGATGATCTGGGGTGTGTTGATCGGCACCTATTCATCAGTCTTTGTCGCTGTCGGGTTTTTATCGCGCTTTGACATACGGCATCAGGAACCAGATGATGGTGTTGATGTGCCAGAAACCGAACGGTCGTAAAATGGATCGGGATAGCGATCTTGTCACCATTAAAACGCTTCAGCCCGACGGTGATTTGCAAATTATCCACGGCTATGGTGATGGCGGCTTTCGGATAAGCGGCAACCGCTTTGCCGGATCGGTTTTGGTAACGCCGCGCGCAACCGTATTATGGACGCCGCCAGAGGCTGACAAGTTATCGGCAGGCACCATCACCGCGCTTTTACCAGATAATCTGCCGCCATTATTACTACTTGGGGTTGGCGCCGCACCGCTTGATCCGTTGCACGCTCTGGCCGAGGATTTAAAACAACAGGGAATGGCGCTGGAGTTAATGTCAACAGCGGCCGCCTGTCGTACCTGGAATGTTTTGATAAGCGAAGGGCGTAATGCGGCGGCGGCGCTCTATGCTGTAGACTGATGAACATATCGAAACCATCCGGGCGTGCCGCCATGCAGAGTCTGCGTGATTACCCGCATGTTCTGGCGCGCCCGCTGGCGCTTTGCTTTGCCTTTGAACCAATTGACAGGCAATTTGCTGCGGCAACACTTATTGAGCTTGGTTTCACTCTGGATACAGCCTTGCTGACGCCAAGCGAATCTTTGCTGGCGATGATCCGGCTGCAATGGTGGATAGACTCGCTGCAAAGCACGGCAACAGAAACAGCCCCGCTGGTGCAAAATCTGCGCATAGTATGCGAACAACAGCCAGATATGCGCGATCGCCTGATCGGTGTGATTGGCTGTTGGCAGGATTCTTGCCACGATGAACAACGCGACAGTCAGCCGGGGTGGCAGGCGCTGTGGCGATTGCTTGGTGAGACATTTTCAGTGATGCCTGATCAAGCCGCTGCCGCCGGCAGATTTGCGATGTCATCAGATGATGCGACCGCGTCTGGCTTTGCCGACCGATCAAATCTTCTGGCGCTGCGCCATATGGCAGATGGCGCGCCAAGTCACTGGCTGTATTTGCTGGCCTGTCTGGGGGCATATAGACGCCGAAAAAACCGGTCCGACCCTCAGCCGGATGATTCAGCTATGCTCGGCTGGCATATATTATTATGGCGGCTTGGCCGGCCACCACGCCTAGGCTAGGGGAACGTTGCCAGCGGATCAGGCTGTTTGCGCCCATTGCTGCAAGCTGGTCAAAGCGCGTTTGGCATAGGCCGCCTTGCGGTCACGTCCGCGTGGAAGGCGGCCGCGCTCGTCGGTTGGCAATTGCGGGAATAATCCGAAATTAACATTCATTGGCTGAAAACTATCGGCCATGGCACCGCCGGTAATATGGCTCAGAAGCGCACCATGCGCGGTATCAGCGGGCGGTGGCACCCATTCGGTCTGCATCCTGTCGCTGGCCGCCATACGCCCGGCCAAAAGCCCGATCGCCGCCGATTCAACATAGCCTTCAACACCGGTAATCTGCCCGGCGAACCGCAATTTCGGCCGGGATTTAAACCGAAGCTGCGCATCAAGCAAACGCGGCGCATTGATAAAGGTGTTGCGGTGTAACCCGCCAAGCCGCGCAAATTCGGCATTTTCAAGGCCGGGTATTGTCCTGAAAATACGGGTTTGTTCGGCATATTTTAGCTTTGTTTGAAAACCGACCATATTATACAGAGTGCCAAGCGCATTATCCTGACGCAGTTGGATCACCGCATGCGGGCGTGACTGGTCATGCGCATTGGTTAATCCAACCGGCTTCATCGGCCCCCAACGCAATGTTTCAGGGCCGCGCGATGCCATGACCTCAATCGGCATACAGCCATCGAAATAGGGTGTGTTCGCCTCCCACTCCTTAAACTGCATCTTTTCGCCAGTCAGCAGCGCGTCAATAAAGCCGTCATATTGGGCCTTGTTCAAGGGGCAGTTGATATAATCTTTGCCATCACCGCCATCGGTGGATTTGTCATAGCGCGATTGAAACCAGACGATGTCAGTATCAATGCTGTCAAAATGAATTATTGGGGCAATCGCATCAAAAAATGCCAGATCTTCTTCACCGCCCCAATCGCGGATTGCCGCGGCCAGCGCCGGCGAGGTGAGGGGGCCGGTGGCGATAATGACCTGATCCCAACTGTCCGGAATATGGGTCACTTCCTGCCGTTCTATGGTGATCAGCGGATGCGCCGCAATCACCGCTTCAACAGCCGCCGAAAACCGTTCACGATCTACCGCCAAAGCGCCGCCAGCCGGCACTTTTTCGGTATCCGCCGAACTGATGATTAGCGAGCCAAGCTGACGCATTTCTTCATGCAGAACGCCAACCGCATTGGCTGTTGCATCATCCGAGCGAAATGAATTGGAACAGACCAATTCGGCAAGGCCAGAGGTGTGATGTGCGTCGGTCATGCGTTGCGGGCGCATCTCGTGCAAAATCACCGGAATCTGCTTACTGACAAGCTGAAAGGCGGCCTCGCAGCCAGCCAGACCACCACCAATCACATGAACCGGAGCCAGCTGCTGAACCATTATTGTGCCTTTTCCAGTAAACGTGCCAAATAGCTGCCGGTATGCGAATCAGCCACACCGGCCACCGTTTCCGGGGTGCCCTCAGCCACCACCAATCCGCCGCCATCGCCGCCCTCCGGGCCAAGATCAATGATCCAGTCGGCGGTTTTAATCACATCCATATTATGTTCAATCACAATCACCGTGTTGCCCTGTTCGACGAGTTCCTGCAACACCTCCAACAGCTTGGCGATATCATGGAAATGCAGGCCGGTGGTTGGCTCATCCAGAATGTAAATGGTTCGGCCCGTGGCACGCCGCGATAATTCCTTTGACAGTTTAACGCGCTGTGCCTCGCCACCAGACAGGGTGGTGGCTTGCTGGCCAATACGCACATAACCAAGGCCAACTCGCAGCATGGTTTCCAGCTTTTCGCGGATCGCCGGCACCGCTTTGAAATAATCAACGCCTTCTTCGACGGTCATATCCAGCACATCAGCAATCGATTTGCCGCGCCAGGTAATTTCCAAAGTCTCGCGGTTATAGCGGCGTCCCTTGCAACTGTCGCATGTCACATAGACATCAGGCAAAAAATGCATTTCAATCTTGATCAAGCCATCACCCTGACAAGATTCGCAGCGCCCGCCTTTGACATTAAAGGAAAACCGGCCGGGCGCGTATCCACGGGCTTTGGCCTCGGGCAATCCGGCAAACCATTCTCTGATCGGTGTGAAGGCACCGGTATAGGTTGCCGGGTTAGAGCGTGGCGTCCGGCCAATCGGTGACTGATCAATATCGACCACCTTGTCCAACAGTTCAGCACCATAAATGGCTTTGTGCGGGGCTGGCATCTGCCGCGCTTTATGCAGCCGCCTAGCCAGCGATTTCCATAATGTTTCCAGCACCAAGGTCGATTTGCCGCCACCAGACACACCGGTTACACAGGTCAACACACCAAGCGGGAATTGCACCGACACATTCTGCAAATTGTTGCCGTTAGCATTCTCAACCCGGATAAAACGGCCCTTTTTGGCTTTACGTCGTTTTTTCGGAACGGCAATTTCCAGCTTGCCTGACAAATACTGGCCGGTAAGTGACTGTGTATTTGCCATGATTTCGGGCGGTGTTCCCGCCGCAATCACCTGACCGCCATGAACACCGGCGCCCGGCCCCATATCGACAACATAATCGGCAAGCAAAATGGCTTCTTCGTCATGTTCCACAACAAGCACAGTATTGCCAAGGTCGCGCAGCCTGACCAAGGTCGCCAGCAAACGGTCATTATCCCGCTGATGCAGGCCAATTGACGGCTCATCAAGCACATATAAAACGCCGGTCAGGCCTGATCCAATTTGCGAGGCAAGCCGGATACGCTGGGACTCGCCGCCCGACAATGTGCCCGAATTGCGTGACATCGCCAAATAACCCAACCCGACATTGACCAAAAATCCGAGCCGTTCGTTAATTTCTTTCAAAATCCGCGCGGCAATTTCTGATTCCTGGCCCCGCAGCTTTTCATTCAGATCAGCAAACCATTTGCGCGCCTCGGCGATGGATAAACGCGCCACATCTGAAATGTCACATTCATCAATTTTAACGGCGAGCGCCTCAGCTTTCAGCCGTTTACCACCACAAATATCGCAAGGCTGGTTGGCGCGGAATTTTTCCAGCTCTTCTCGTACCCAGGACGAGTCGGTTTCGCGGTAGCGCCGCGCCAGATTTGGCATAACGCCCTCAAATGGCTTTTTCGTGCGGTATGAACGCATGCCATCATCAAATTCCATGACCACAGGAAGCGTGCCAGAGCCTTGCAAAATGATCGACTGCACATCTTCATCAAGTTCATTAAACGGAACATCGAGCGAGAAACTAAACTGTTTTGCCAGCGATTCCAGCGTTTGCAGATAATAGCGCGAGCTGCTCGACGACCATGGGGCCAGCGCGCCATTGCGCAGGCTGATCTGCCCGTCCGGAACAACCAATTGCCGTTCAAAGTGACTGTTTACACCCAATCCGTCGCATGCCGTACACGCCCCAAAAGGGTTGTTGAATGAAAACAGCCGTGGCTCTATCTCGTCAATGGTAAAGCCCGATTCAGGGCAGGCAAAACGCGCGGAAAACACAATGCGTTCGTCGCGGTCAGCATAATCGGCAAAAGCCAGACCATCGGTCAGCCCAAGCGCTGTTTCAAGCGAGTCAGCAAGCCGCACCGCCAGTTCATCAACATCGCCAGTGATCACCAGCCGGTCAACAACAACCTCAATATCGTGTTTTTTCTGTTTATCCAGCGATGGTGTATCATCGACATCATAAATCTCGCCGTCAATGCGCACACGGCTAAAGCCTTTGCGGTGTAATTCGGCAATTTCCTTGCGATATTCGCCCTTGCGGCCGCGCACAATCGGCGCCAGCAGATATAATCTTGTCGATTCATCCAGCGCCAGCAATATATCGACCATCTGGCTAACAGTTTGGCTTTTGATAGGCAGCCCGGTTGCCGGAGAATAAGGGATGCCAATCCGCGCCCATAACAGCCGCATATAATCATAAATTTCTGTCACAGTGCCAACAGTTGAGCGCGGGTTACGCGAGGTGGTTTTCTGTTCAATTGAAATGGCAGGGGACAGACCTTCGATCAGATCGACATCCGGCTTCTGCATCATTTCCAGAAACTGTCTGGCATAGGCCGATAGCGACTCAACATAGCGGCGCTGGCCCTCGGCATAGATCGTATCAAAGGCCAGCGATGACTTGCCCGATCCCGACAGGCCGGTGAGCACAACAAGCCGGTCGCGCGGCAAGTCAATATCGACATTTGTCAGATTATGTTCGCGTGCACCGCGTACCGAAATAACGCGCGGCTCACCGGCTGCAGCGCTCTTCAGCGCCTGTTTCGACAGACCAGCGAGGGGGGTGTTTTTTGTTTCATTTGGCATGAGCCGGACTATAAACCCGGTGGGTGTGATTTCGCCAGCATTTTTACCGCGAATCATCGCGCAAAAAACATATTTGCAAATTCCTCAAAATAGATGTGAATTGACTTGTCAGGGTGGGGGCAGGCTGGGTATCCTCACCTACCGATTTATCAACCTTTCAAAAAAGGAAAATGTCGTCATGGCTGGCAGCATCAATAAAGTGATTCTCGTTGGGAATCTCGGGCGTGACCCCGAAGTCCGCGCAACCCAAGATGGCAGTAAAATTGTGAATTTGTCATTGGCCACTTCAGAACGCTGGAAAGACCGCAATTCAGGTGAACAGCGCGAGAAAACCGAATGGCACCGGGTGGTCATATTTAACGAAAATCTGGGTCGCATTGCTGAACAATATCTGCGCAAAGGATCTACCTGCTATATCGAAGGCCAGATGCAAACCCGCAAATGGACTGATCAGCAAGGTGTTGAAAAATATACCACCGAAGTGGTGTTGCAACGTTATCGTGGCGAGCTGACATTGCTTGGCGGGCGCGGCGACAGCCAGATGGGTGGCGGCAGCTATGCTGGTGGCGACTCTGACAATTTTGGATCAACGCCGGCAGACAGCGGCAGGCCGGCTGGCGGTGGCACAACCCCACCACCGATGCGTGACGCCTCTGATCTGGATGATGATATTCCGTTTTAATTCAGATAATTATTTAAATATTATAAAGTGGCACTTTACAATTGGTGTAAGGTGCTCTTTTTTTTGCAAATATTTCAGTAATACTACAATATTTAGTGTCCAACAGTGACAGAATTGTGTAAATATAGGGGTAAGAGCTGCGCGTCAATTTTGACAGGCTAATGTTGAAAGAAATGTGGTTGTGAACGAGACGTCTGGGCCGGTAAATCCGACTATTTCCATCTCTGATGAGATGCGTAAATCCTATCTTGATTACGCGATGAGCGTGATTGTATCGCGGGCCTTGCCTGATGTGCGTGACGGGCTAAAGCCGGTGCATCGGCGTATCTTATACGCCATGATGGAAGGCAATTACGATTGGTCAAAGCCGCCGCGTAAATCCGCCCGTATCGTCGGTGATGTGATGGGTAATTACCACCCGCATGGCGACAGCTCTATCTACGAAGCCATGGTGCGCATGGCACAGGATTTCTCTATGCGGCTGCCGCTGGTTGACGGGCAGGGCAATTTTGGCTCGGTTGACGGCGATCCGGCAGCGGCGATGCGCTATACCGAGTCGCGTCTGGCCCGTGCCGCCGAGAGTTTGCTGCGTGATATCGACAAAGATACAGTTGAATTCACTCAAAACTATGATGAAACACAGCTGGAACCAACGGTGTTGCCGGCTGAATACCCAAATTTGCTGGTCAATGGCGCGAATGGTATCGCTGTGGGTATGGCGACCAATATCCCGCCGCATAACCCGGCCGAGGTTATTGCCGCCTGCGAAGCCTATGTGAAAGACCCGGAAATTACCACCGAAGCCCTGATCGAGATCGTCCCCGGGCCAGATTTTCCAACGGGCGGCTTCATTATGGGCCGGCATGGAATCCGCGAAGCCTATAATACTGGTCGCGGTTCAATCATTATGCGGGCGAAAGCCGAAGTGCAAACAAATGCCAAGGATCGTGAGTCCATCATCATTCACGAAATCCCGTATCAGGTGAATAAAGCCCAGCTGCTCGAACGTATTGGCGAAATGGTGCGGGAAAAAACGCTTGAAGGCATTTCGGATATCCGCGATGAGTCCGACCGTAACGGTATGCGGGTGGTCATCGAGATCAAGCGCGATGCGTCAGGCGATGTGGTGCTCAACCAGCTTTACCGCCATACCCGTTTGCAAACCAGCTTTCCGGTCAATTTGCTGGCGATGAATGCCGGCCGGCCGGTGCAAATGGGGCTAAAGGATGTGATTTCGGCTTTTTGCGAGTTCCGCAAGGAAGTCGTTGTCCGGCGCACCATGTTTCTGCTCGGCAAGGCACGGGATCGGGCGCATATTCTGGCCGGCCTGATGGTGGCGCTGGCATCGATTGACGTGATTATCGAGATGATCAAAAAAGCCCCGGACGCCGAAACCGCGCGCAATACATTATGTGCCACAGCGTGGCCGGCGGCTGATGTGGCTGATTTTATTGCACTGATTGATGATCCCGGCCATGAAGTTGTCGATGGACAATACAGATTGTCGGAAACACAGGCACGCGCCATTCTTGAATTGCGGCTGCAACGGCTCACCGGAATGGAACGCAGCAAGCTCACCGACGAGACCAAAGAACTTGCCGAACGTATTGCCGATTATCTTGATATTTTGGGATCCGTAACCCGCGTTGACGAGGTGGTTCTCGAAGAATTGGCCGCCACACGTGAACGGCTTGCCGATCCGCGCCGCACCGAAATCACCGATCAGCTGGGTGATCAGGATGATGAAGACCTGATCCAGCAAGAAGATATGGTCGTCACCGTCAGCCATCGTGGCTATATCAAGCGGGTGCCTTTGTCAGTCTACCGCGCCCAACGTCGCGGCGGCAAAGGCCGGGCCGGGATGAAAACGCGGGACGAGGATTTTGTCACGCGGCTTTTTGTTTCGAATACGCATACGCCGATCCTGTTTTTCACCTCGCGCGGCATGGTTTATCAGCTCAAATGCTACAAACTGCCCGAGGCGGCGCCGCAATCACTTGGCAAGGCGATGGTCAATATCCTGCCGATAGAACCGGATGAAACCATCAACACGGTGATGCCGATGCCGGAAGATGAGCAAAGCTGGTCGGCGCTGAATGTGATCTTTGCCACCGCATCTGGCAATATCCGACGCAATAATCTGAGCGACTTCACCAATATCAAACGCAACGGCAAAATTGCCATGAAATTGCAGGATGGTGATGATCTTGTCGGGGTGATGCCATGTGCCGAGACCGATGATGTGTTGCTGGCAACGCGCGATGGCAAGGCTATTCGCTTTGGTGTTGATAGTCTGCGGGTGTTCCGCGGCCGCGACAGCACCGGTGTGCGGGGCATCAGGCTGTTGGGTCATGACCGCGTGGTGTCGATGTCAGTGATCAGCAATGACGCCAATCAATTTATCCTGTCGGTGACTGAAAATGGCTATGGCAAGCGCACGCCGACCGATGATTACCGGCGCTCGGGACGTGGCGGGCAGGGGGTTGCCAATATTGAGACCAGTCAACGTAATGGCAAAGTCATGGCATCCTTTGCGGTGGTTGATGACGACCAGTTGATGCTGGTGACGAATATGGGGCAGGTGATCCGCATTCGGGTGCATGGCGGCGATGGTGACTCCATTCGGATCGCCAGCCGGAAAACCCAGGGTGTGCGGCTGTTTGATGTCGCCGATGATGATAGCGAAAAGGTGGTGTCAGCCGGGCTGGTGCGTGAAAGAGACGATGATGACGCCGAAGATACTGGTGCTGAAGATACTGGTGCGGAAATTGCCGAGACGGGTGCTGTCGATCCATCGGCTGATACGTCGGCGGTTACGCAAGATGCTGGGCAAGATACCAGGCAAAATGAAAGCGG
>ERZ802819.498-NODE-498-length-26065-cov-10.2343_pt1 | contig 26065 bp, 26 predicted proteins | sample MGYA00345647_ERZ802819 | MGnify/ENA primary metagenome ERZ802819 (study PRJEB30503, sample SAMEA104212355) | marine metagenome | biome: Westerlies Biome; feature: [SRF] surface water layer (ENVO:00010504) within the epipelagic zone...; material: water...
TGCTTTAATTGTGGGTGATGAAGCGAAGGCACGCACAACGGCCAAATCGGTGCCTGGCGTCTGTTCGCAAATGCTACTGGTAGGGATTGAACGGGTAAATGAGCGACGTGAGATCATCGAAGAGCTTTTATTTCAAAAGATCCTAGAGGTGCGTCCAAATTTAGAGCGCTTCCTAGCTTTCCTCGCATTATCTGCTGCCGCCGCACCATTAATGGGCCTATTGGGAACAGTGATAGGCATGATTAAAACCTTTCAACTGATTACTATCTACGGCACTGGTGACCCCAAAGGCTTAGCTTCAGGAATCTCTGAAGCTTTGGTGACAACAGAGTTTGGCCTGATTGTCGCAATTCCCATACTCGTAGTGCACGGACTCCTCTCACGCATGGCTCGCCAAAAAATTGGACAGCTCGAGCAAGTCGCTATCTCATTCGTCAACGGCATACACGGCATCCAGAATAAAGACTCTTAGGCAAGTAGCGTGCAATGGAAGTCTCTCTACAGAAAATCTTTGAAATATGGCTGAGTGGCGGCTGGGTCATGATACCCTTGTTTCTGCTATCGTTTTTGCTCTACACGCAGGCCTTTCGATTGGCGCTTTCCATAATGCACACGAAACTGCCTAGTGACGAAGAATTTGCCTGGCGCGAGTGGGTACTAACACCAGAAAAGGCTAAGGGGAAAATCAAGGAAATCATTTGCTACACTCAGGAGAACACTCGGTCGATTGAATACGTGCGTAAGCGATTCGATGAAATCCGTATCACCCAATTGGCAATTATTGAACAACAGTTAAAATTTGTAAAATGTCTAGTTGCAGCAGCTCCTTTGCTCGGACTACTCGGAACCGTACTCGGAATGCTACAAACCTTTTTCGGCATTGCCACCAGCGGCGGCGTTGAAACGGCGGCTGTAGTCGCCTCAGGAATCTCCGAAGCGCTAGTAACTACAGAGACTGGATTGACCATCGCATTGCCTGCTTTGTTTATGGTGATGTTTATTCAACGTCAAACCCACCGAGAAGAGGCCAAACTCGCACGACTCGAAAGTCTCACACTAACTTGCCTGAATCTGGGGGCGAAGAATTCGACCCCCACTTAGCACGATGCCACGACGAAGTTTGCTTGATGAATCAGAAAATGAGTTGGAGATCAATCTCTCACCTATGATCGATTGTATCTTCATACTACTCATTTTTTTCATCGTAACCACCGTCTTCGTCGAAGAAGCCGGCATTCAATTGAATAAGCCCGACAGCACGGTGCTATCCTCAGACCAAGAGAGCGATGACGTTTCCTTCACCATTACTGCAAACAATAAGCTACTTTATAAGGGGCAAGAGATTGCCTTATCACAAGTAAAGGAAATTGTCCGCAATGGACTCAGCGGCAAGGACACCCCTGTCAGCATCAAGACGAGCGGGAAATCTCGTCACGGTTTACTGGTCGCGGTCTGGGACAGAGCAAAGCAAGCTGGCGCAGTAAAACTTAGCTTTAACAGCGTAAATTGATATGGCATACCGCAGATCCATCTATGCCAAAGAAGACGAAACGGCAGAAATCAACCTTTCCCCGATGATCGATTGTATCTTCATCCTTCTAATCTTCTTTATAGTCACGACTGTATTTGTTGAAAAGCCGGATGCAACGATTGAGAAGCCCTTCGCTCTAACCGACTCAAACTTAGAAAAAAATAGCCTTATTCTAGCAATCACGGCAGATAATAGAATCATCTACGGCAGCCGAGAAATCAGCTTGGCTGGTGTGAGCCTCCACGTGAAGCAGAACATTTTGAAAAATGAAATGCCGGTGATCATTCAGGCGGATGTGAATGCCGATCACAATGTATTCTCAAAAGTCTGGAGCGAATGCAAACGTGCTGGGGCTAAGAAGATTAACATATCCACTCTCAAGGACTAGGCACGGATGAAATCCCACACATATAGCACCCAGTCCTCTCAAAGGGATATGCCCATCGCTATGGTTTTAGGCTTCTCGGTCTCTATCATTATTTTCATAGTGATGGCCCTTGCCCAAATACTCGGGGATGTCCAAAAGCCAGCACAATCTTACGACGAGCAGTTGGTCGCATATACCCCACCTGCAATCGAGGATATTGAAGAAGATATTCAAGAGGATGAGCCTGAACCTGAGCCGATGGACAGCATCGAAAAAGAGCCGCCTAAACTTAGTTTAGATCAACTCGATGTAGCTTTAAATCCTGGAACAGGGGGCAACCTTGCCAGCTCCGACCTCTCCGTTCCTGACTTTAGTGTCGGGGCTCAAGCATTATCCATGAACTTTATCAATTTTCGTGACTTAGATAACAAGCCCCGCCCAACACGACAAATTACACCGATTTACCCACCCGCTTTGAAAAGCCAGGGTATCGAAGGACGTGTCTTAATCCGCTTCGATATTGACAAGCAAGGCAATGTGGTCGATGCCACTGCAAAAAAGTCTGACCACCCAGCGTTTGCAGCCTATGCTGTCGATGCAGTTCGAAAGTGGAAATTTGAGCCTGGCATGCAAGACGGCGAGCCAGTGCCCTTCACAATGATCGCCCCGATTGTCTTCTCCCTCAGTAATTAATTATTATGAAACGCAACCTGATCCATAACCTCCTACTACTACTGGTCCTCGCGTGTACAACATCCGCCCAATTAGCGACTTCACCGGACATACTTAAACGCACTTTTAGTGAGACAGCATTCATTGACCGATTCATTGGATCCTACGCTGCACTGGCACAAAGAGAGCCAAGCCCGAAGCCTGAGGAGATTAAGCTACTCAAGGAGTTAGTGGAACTCATTCCGAAAAACCCGGCTAAAGCCACAGAATTACTTGAGGCTCAGGTTAACAGCGGTAGTAGCGGCATGATCCAGATGGTCCTGGCCAATCTATACTTTCAAGCGGGACGCCTACCAGAGGCAGCCGATGCCTACCAAAAATGCGTACGTGACTACCCCGAATTCCTACGAGCACATAAGAACCTTGGATTACTCTATCTACAGCAAGGTGAATTGGACAAAGCCCTCACAGCACTTTCCCGTTCGGTTGAACTGGGTGATAACGATGGTCGTACTTTCGGGCTTATCGGCTACTGCCTACTGAATAAAGGTAAATTTCTCCCCGCTGAAACTGCCTACCGCCAGGCAGTACTAAACAGCCCTGAGAATCTCGACTGGACCGCGGGACTTGCTCAAACGCTCTACAACCTTGCCAAATACGAGGAGGCACTCGCGCTCTTCAAGGATCTCGCTGCAGAAGATCCAGATGAACAAGAATACTGGAGCCTCATGGTCAACGTATATCTTAATCTAGGCGATGACACGAAGGCAGCATCTACTCTCGAAATCATCCGTCGCATGGGTCAGGCCAGCCCTGAAAACCTTGCTTTGCTCGGCGATATATACTTGAATCAACAAGCCTTCTCTCTCGCCTTAGAAGCTTATCAAGAAGCACTCAAGACCGGAGACGGACTGCCAGCAGAAACACCGCTAAGAACCGTAGATATTCTCTACACATACGGCTCCTACCAGCTCGCGGAACAACTCATCGAGGATATGCGAGCTCGCTACGGTGACAGCTTAGATAAAGAGCAATCAATGAAACTTCTGACGATTGAAGCTGGGCTAGCCAGTGCGCGCGATGATGAAGATGCTGCCCGCCAATCATTGGAACAAATTGTCGAACAAGATGCGACCCAAGCGGGTGCACTCATCGAACTTGCTCGTATTTATTATAAGCAAGCTCGTAAGCTGCGTATCGAAATGGCCCCGGGTGATACGGATGCAGAAATAGAAATCAACGAACTCGTGCAACGTGCGATTCTAAAGCTTGAGCAAGCCGCGAGGCATCAAGACTTTCGACTCGAAGCACTCACTGAACATGGACAGCTTCTGGTCAACGAGACGCAATACGCCAAAGCCTTACCCCTACTCAGACGTGCCTATGACATTAAACCTGGGACGAACTTGCAAAGTTACATCAAACGTGTTGAGGGCGCCGTTGATGCGCAGCTCTAGATTGCGTAAATTGACGCACTGCATACATCTAAAATGTAGAGTCGTAAATTAACTGATCGCCAGAAATCTAGCCTCGTTACTGTAAATTCGCAACAATGCGTAAAACGCGTAAGCTATAATGTACGAGATTAGTGTTCAAAAAGCTCAAAAATAGTACTTGCACAGTGGACACATGCCCCTACCTTCCTGCGCTTCTATGAGCACCGACAAAAAAGCACTTAACCGCTCCCGCAACCCGATGGACTACACATTCCACGATACGGAGCTACTTTCCCGTTTCGTCACCGAGACAGGTAAGATCCTTCCAAGAAAAGACACAGGCCTTTCCGCAAAGCATCAGCGTCGCATCACGAACCGAATCAAGCAGGCTCGTAACATGCTAACTATGCAGTAAGCGATCACCTATTAATACAGGACTTTCCAAAATCCTTCTCCCGAAACGGGGAAGGATTTTTTATAGCTAGATTTCAACCACGAACTGCAACACAGTGATGCTTGCCACAGTAAACTGATACAACTAGCTGTCCCCAGCATTCTGAACTAAGCACACAATGTCCCACGCCTGCAAAATCCTCCAAGCTACTGCCGAGAATATTGATCTCTGCGTAGATTTGCTACGCGACGAGGCGGTGGTCGGTGTGCCGACAGAGACCGTCTATGGCCTGGCTGGCAATGCGCTTAACGATGTGAGTCTACGGAAAATCTTTGAGGTCAAAGGTCGCCCCATGCTAGACCCGCTAATCGTGCACTTCAGTTCAATTGAGCAGGCAGAAATACATGCCGAATTTAACGAGCGCGCTCGTGCACTAGCGGCGCAATTTTGGCCTGGCGCACTGACCCTTGTGCTACCGAAGAAGGATACAATTTCAGATCTCGTCACCGCAGCTTTGCCCAGTGTAGCTGTGCGTGTCCCCGGACACCCAATCTTTCGTAGTCTGCTAGAAAGGCTCGAATTCCCTCTGGCCGCGCCAAGCGCAAACCCCTTCGGTTACGTCAGCCCGACGCTAGCCGAACACGTGGTAGCGACACTCGGTGATCGCATACTCGCCGTAATCGATGGGGGCGCGTGCAAACATGGAGTGGAATCTACCATTGTGGATCTACGCGATCCAGACGCGCCGAAGATCCTGCGCCCGGGTCCCCTCTCAGCAGAACAATTGGGTATGCAAGACGTGGAGATGGAGCTAAAGCAGGGCTCAAATAAATTAGCACAGGCCGCGCCTGGGATGCTAACCCAGCACTACAGCCCAAATACACCAATTACTCTTTTTGGGCATGACCAGCAGCCAAACAATGTGCAGAAATCAGAAGCTGTTTTATATAACACGAAGCCGACGGGCATACTAGCTGAGAATACTTTTTGGCTCTCCGAAAGCGGTGACCTCACGGAGATCGCACACAATTTGTTTATGCTCATCCAGAAGCTGGACGTAAGAGACTACACTCAGCTCAAAGTCGAACGCGCAGAGCATGTTGATATTGGAATTGCGGTGAACGACCGACTAAGCCGCGCAGCGGCAAAGTGATGAGTTTATTGGATTAGTGCCTTCAAACCATTACCCAAAAAAGCCCCGCTCGTTAGAGCGGGGCTTTTGTAGATTGTTTGCGTAAACGAAGTTTACTTGGTCGCTTCGTCAAGGAGATCACCGAGGCTGGTGAGATCCTCATCAGTGGTCACGCTATCAAAGGCTTGGCGCTCCTTCGCGAGGTCAGCCTCGCTGTAGTTGGCAGCCTTAATCGAGAGGCCGATACGGCGCTCGTCTTTATCGATCTTAATGACGCGTGCTTCCACTTCAGCACCTTCGTCAAGGACGTCCTTGATTTTCTCGATGCGCTCTTCACTAACTTGCGATATATGCACGAGACCGTCGATATCGTTGTCGAGTTCGACGAATGCACCGTAACTGGTGATCTTGGATACCTTGCCCTTGACCATGTCGCCGATCTTGAAATGTGTTTCAATTTCGTCCCATGGGTCGGAGGAGAGTTGCTTCATGCCGAGCGAAATGCGCTGGCTATCTGCATCCACGTCGAGAACGGTTGCATCGACTTCGTCGCCTTTTTGCACCACCTCGGATGGGTGATTGACCTTACGAGTCCAAGACATGTCGGAAACGTGCACCATACCGTCAATACCTTCTTCGAGTTCGACGAAAGCACCATAGGTTGTGAGGTTGCGAACCTTACCACGGACACGGGCACCCACTGGATAGTTATGGCGAGCCATTTCCCAAGGATTAGTCTCTAGTTGGCGAGTGCCTAGGGAGATTTTCTGCTCTTCCTTCTGGATGCCGAGGACGACTGCTTCGACCTCTTCCCCTATGCGAAGGACTTCGCTTGGCTTGGAAATGCGCTTGGTCCATGAAAGCTCGGTAACGTGCACCAGACCTTCGACGCCTTCTTGAATTTCGATGAATGCACCGTAAGGCACAAGATTGACGACCTTGCCCTTGACTGTAGAGCCAATCGGGAAGCGTTCTTCGATCTTTTCCCAAGGATTGTCGGCAAGTTGCTTGAGACCGAGCGAGACGCGTTCACGTTCGCGATCGATCTCGATGATCATCACTTCGATCTCTTCGCCCTGCTTCACCATCTCGGATGGGTGGTTGATACGACCCCATGACATGTCAGTGATGTGAAGGAGACCGTCGAGGCCGTCGAGGTCTACAAAGGCACCGTAATCGGTAATGTTCTTGACCTGACCACGGCGTGTATCGCCTGGCTTAACATCCTCAAGGAGTGAACGGCGTTTCTCCATGCGTTGCTCTTCGATGAGTTCGCGACGGGAAACGACGATATTTTTGCGGTCGAGATTGATCTTAATGACTTTAAAGTCGTAAGTCTGTCCAACGTACTGATCGAGATTCTTAGGAGGTTGCACGTCGATCTGCGAGGCAGGCATAAAGGAATCGACGCCAATGCTGACGATCAGGCCACCCTTAACTTTAGAGCGTACACGTCCGGGGATTATGGAACCTTCTTCACAGTTCTCAACGATCTTTTCCCAGTTCTTCTTTTGCTCAGCTTTATCGTAAGAGATAACAGGGTTACCCTCTTTGTCTTCGAGCTTTTCGAGAAAGACTTCGAGCTCACCACCTACTTGGAGGTCGCTCATGTCCACGAACTCAGATGCGTGGACGATACCTTCGGATTTGCCACCAATGTCGACAACGACTTCGGTGGGGCGGATTTCGACGATCGTTCCCTTTAAGATGGAACCTTCAGCGAGGTTATCAATATTGCTGCTAGCTAGCAGCTCTTCCATGAGATTACTCATATGATTTGTATTTATTATACTGCGCGCCGGAGCGGCAGTTGGTTGGTGGTTAGAATTATGGGGTGATTTCCACCCGCAAATGCGGTATCGACGGTCCCACTCGTCGTAGAGGAATGCGGGAAAGTAGATAGTACAAAATACCGTGCAAGGCTAAAATCCAGTGTAAAGAAACTTGCCAAGCGTCCCGGAGAAGGCTTTTTTCTGCGATTCTTTGCCGAAAAAAATAATGGCTGGGTGGCGGAATTGGCAGACGCTGGGGACTTAAAATCCCTTGCCAGTAATGGCGTGCGGGTTCGAGCCCCGCCCTAGCTACTTTTTTTAAAAAAAACAATCAGAGGCGGGGTATTCACCTTCGATACTCCAGTCCACTGCCCTTTCGGTCTTGGCGTTGAGCAGTCAAGCGAACCCCCAAGAAATTTGATGAAAACTAAATGAAAGACGACGAATCGCTAGACTCCTTCCGCTCCTCTCTGGATGCGAACTATGACTGGCCTTGCCTTTTTCCTTTTAAGTTTATCGTGCCCAAAGACCAGAGCCAAACGGTGCTCGATCTCTTTGCGGATGATCCCGTCAAATCTAACGAGTCCTCCAGCGGGCGTTTTATCGGCTATACGATGGAAATGAACATGCACTCCAGCGACGAAGTGATCGCTATCTACCAGCGTGTTGCTCAGGTGCCCGGTGTTATTTCGCTCTAATGTGGCGTGTACGCTTGTCGGATCTGCTAATTTATTTAACCTTGGTTAATTGAGCATCCAAAAAGATAGCAAGTTGCAAGCAACTCACATAACAAACGTATTATGAACACAATCCTCTCTATCGCGACTTTCGGCGCCGGTTGCTTCTGGTGTGTCGAAGCGGTCTTTGAACAACTCGACGGTGTCCATGCAGTCGAATCTGGCTACATGGGGGGCGCGGTCCAAGATCCGACCTACCGCGAAATTTGTTCAGGTACTACCGGACATGCCGAAATCACACAAATCCATTACGACCCAAAAATAGTAAGTTATGAGACTCTGCTTGATTGGCTCTGGCGCTCGCATGACCCCACAACTCTGAATCGTCAAGGCGCGGACATCGGCACTCAATATCGTTCGGCTATCTTTTACCACAATGAGGCTCAACGGAAAGCCGCCGAAGCCTCCAAAGCCGCAGTACAAAAAGACTTTACTGCTCCAATCGTCACAGAGATCACCGCCGCTAGCATCTACTACCCCGCAGAAGATTACCATCAAGATTACTATCGGCTCAATCCAAACGCACCTTATTGCCAGATCGTGATTCGACCAAAGTTGGAAAAGCTAGCCCTTGAATAATTACATAGCTTAGTTTGAATTAACTTTGATGGTTAACAAGAGCGCAAAAAGAAAAACCTCCAAGAAGCAAAAATCTCGGAAAAAAGCTGCGTCTAAATCACGTAATCGGGCCAATCATTCGCACTGGCTTCGCAAGCTGCTTGTTCGACTCTCAATCGCCATAGTAGTTATTGGCGGCATTTATTATTTTAGCCCATTTGAAATACGTGCCAAGATGGAGGGTGTCGCTTTATCAATTATCAATACGCCTCGCACACACGGGGCGATGCCTACTCTGATTACGCCAATTTTAGACAGTCTCTACGATACAATTCCATCGAGCGGCGGTATGGTCGTCGAAGGTGGTGAACTTGGGCGCGACCAAGACTCACCCTTTCTGGCAGGTATCCCAAACAGTCGTATGCCGATCCGCCCGCTTCTGCAGGCAAGCTACATAAACCTTTTCAATGAGCGCAGCCAGCAGGCAGCGTGTATCGCAATCCGATTCGACGACTCCAAGCGTAAAAAAGCCAATACTGGCGACTCAATTCAGATCGATGTCCGCATACCAAGGCTCAGCGCAAAAGCCATGACTCTAGGCGAATGGCTACCGCAGCCGATTGCTCCCCCTAAAGCGCTGATCGGTCAACACGGCGAGCGCGGCGCTATCGATGCCCAGCTTGCCACCAATTACGCCCCCATGACCGAAACTTACGCCGACGGCGTTTGGAGAAAAGTGATGCACGAGTTCACACAGCGTTACCCGAAACGTTTCGGCGAAGTTTGGGTCTATCTAGGTCCCGCCTATCTAACCGAGAGCTCCAAGTTCGGCTCTGGCATCTCCCTGCCTGACGCCTTTTACATCATCGCTTTGGATCTTACAGACGAAGGTGGTCTTCGTGCCCTCGCCTTACTCATACCGACCGATGCAGAGAGTAAAAATCTAAACGATTACCTGAGCTCGATTGCACAGATCGAAAAACTTACCGGTCTTCAGTTCCTCCCAGAGCTTGATTTCAGTATCCGCGATACAATCGGTAACTACGTCAGCCCAGTTGTGTGGTAGGGCAGGGACACGCCACAGCTAAGCTTTCAACCGCATCCAGCAAACCTCCTCCGCGCCAATTGTTCGGCTTGGATACGTCTGTTGCGGCACAAAAGACTTGATCAGCTCAAAGGTATCACCAAACAAGGCGTCACTCTGTTCACGGCTAATTGGATGGGGCGGTCCATTACCCTGGTAATCGCTAACTTCCCGAAAAAATACCGCCAGATAATTTCCGTCCGGCTTTAGTGCTTGAGCAACTGATATCGCGTACGCCTCGCGCTCGCCCGGATCAATCGCGCAGAGGCAGGTGTGCTCCACGACCCAGTCAAATGAGCTGTGATACTGCTTTTCCAAATTCAAAAAGTCACCTAGCTCATAGCGTTCGCCACACGAAACTGGAAAAGCCTTCGCTTTATGGATCCCTCTCAACGCAATATCTAATCCGACCACCTCTGCACCCTGCGCCGCTAGCGCTCGCACGTCATGCCCCGCTCCACAGCCAGGCACCAACACACTACCCGAAATTGACTGAAGTTTCAAAAATTCAATCAAAGGCGGCGAAGCATAGCCTTTATCCCAAGGTGTATCCCCCTCTTCATAAGCTGCATTCCAATCTCTAGCCATCCGTCATTCCTCGCTTGTCCTTACGTCGCAAGCCATACAAAAAAGTGGCCAGGTAACCTACAGCACACATCCAACCAACGACCGCTGCTCCCTTCCGGGCCTGACGGAGTTAGCTAGTTAGACATTGCATAGGCCCCAGCCGTCGAAAGAAAACAATGAGACGCTAACTTGCGGCAATCTTAAAATAAAGATATTTCATTCGCCATTGACCTGCCGAACACTTCAATAGAGCTCATGCAGGCAACTGCCTCCCAACATCGCAAACAGTTCTTCCCAATCAACGCCCTTTTCCGGAAGTATCTCTCTGACTTCCACAGAGCGATGGATCTTCCTGTCACCTATGAGGACATGCTCAAATACGAAGACTCTTTTCCTCTCATCAGCAAGAGCGGCGAAGATACCCTTTGGCAGACCCTCATCTACGAACAGCAATTTGGGCGTGCACTCTACGACGGCCTAAAAAAGATCTATGTTCTTCTCCGCTCCGGAGGCGACGAGTCCATCCTGCCAAATCTTTACATCGACCGCGTCGATTTTTGCACCTTCGGTAACACCAAGCCCATGCGCGTGCGCATCGTGAATCAATACAACGACAACCACGATTACTTCTACGTCAAAAAAGCCGATGCCTCCCGCGTCTACGGCCTTGAGTTAGAGGAACTGCTCTCGCCTAACCATATCAACTTTCTCGTCCACGAAGACACTTTGATCGAAGAGCACATCATTGGCGTGCCTGGCGACGACTTTATACGCGACTTCCTGCCCCACCCCGACCTACACGAAGTTCGCCTAGCCAAAGAATTTATCAAATTCAATGAGCGCAGCTTTGTTCGTCTACTCGGCGACATGCGTGCATACAACTACGTAGTCGAAGTCACGCCCGACTTCGAGGGAAGCCAATACCGCGTCCGCGCGATCGACTTTGACCAACAGTGCTACGAAGGGCGACGCTCGCTCTACCTACCACAGTTTTTCAAAAACAACCTCCCTGTAGTCAATCTCTGCACCGAATTGATCAACGTCGAAACAAGCAAACAGTATCAACGCGAAGAGCGCACCCTAATGAAGCGTCGCCTCCGCTTCGCCCTGCCCCGCGTGCAGCACCTACGCACCTGCATGTGCGCCGACCAAATCTCCAGCACAGAAAAAATGCGCCAATTGCGTAAGGAACTGGCCGAGATGCACAACGACCATCGCTTCTTGCTTTGTCATTCCATGGGCGAGATTACCTTCCTTAACATCACCATCACCCTCGGTCTCGAGGATGCAGCCGCCTACTATCCCGAGGGAGATGGTGGGTAAGTAGAGCGGCACTCTTACCAATTAACCCAATATGGACTTACGCCAAAAACTACTCAAACTATTTGGAGCTAAAGACTACGTCCCTATGCGACGTATGGAGATCATTAGCGTCCTTAAGTTCGGTCAAGACGCCACTAAGGAAGCCCATACGCTTCTCGACAAAATGCTCGAACAGGGCGAGATCGCTCGGCTAAAAAAGGATCGGCTCTGCATCCCCGAAGATGCCGACCTCGTCAGTGGTCGCCTGATTTTTCGCCAGAGTGGCTCCGCCATCCTTATTCCAGACTCCGACCCCGGTGGTGACGGCTACCCTATCAAATCCGAAGACACAGGCGTCTCAATGCACGGCGATACCGTGCTGGCCCGCAAAGTCGAGGATCAGCGCCGTCCCTTCCGAGGCAAAGGCCGTCAACAGCGCCCCGAATATAAGCCCGACGAGAAACCCAACGTCCGTGTCATCCGTATACTCAAGCGCGCCCGTATCACCATCCCTGGCACCCTCGAACAGGCTAAACATGCCAGCTATGTGATCCCTGACGATCCGCGCATCATTCATGACATCCTCGTGCCTGATCCAAAAAATTCTGGTCTCAAACCCATACCTAAAGTGGGCGATAAGGTCGTGGTCAAAATGCTCGAATGGAAACAGCGACACCTCAACCCAGAAGGTGAGATCATGGAAGTACTCGGTCGAACGCACGAGCCCGATGCCGAGTTCAAAGCCATCCTCTACAAATACGACCTTAATCCAAGATTCCCCTCAGCGGTAGAGCAACAGACCAAGGACATACCCGATGTTGTGCGCTCGGAAGATATCGGAAATCGCCAAGACTGCCGCGATCTTTTTACCTTCACCATCGATCCCGACGATGCAAAAGACTTTGATGACGCCCTCTCGCTCGAGCTTCTTGAAGATGGCAAAACTCGTGTCGGCGTCCATATTGCCGACGTGAGTGCCTACGTAAAACCTGGCTCACCGCTCGACCGCGAGGCTCAAGAGCGCGGGAACAGCACTTATCTCGTCGGTACAGTCATTCCTATGCTGCCACACGCACTATCCAACGGTCTCTGCTCGCTCGTCGAGGCCGAAGACCGCCTGACCAAGACTTGTTTCATCACCTTCAACGACAGCGCTGACATCAGCGAGGTCAAGTTTGCCAATACCGTAATAAACAGTAACAAGCGCCTGACCTACAAACAAGCCTACGCTTTCATGCAACAGGACGACTTAGCTGAGATACGCAATACGCCGCTCCCACCCAAACACCAGACCGGTTCTACCGGGCGCTCACTGAACAAAGTGACCGACGAAGAGATGGCTACACTGAAGAAATACATCGGCAAGCTCTGGCAGATCGCCAAACAGCTGCGCGAACGCCGCTTTCGCAAAGGCTCGCTCGACCTAGACATGACATCGGTCAAAATCTACGTCGACGAGGAAGGCTATGCAGATCGTATTGAAAAAGAGTTCAACGATGAGAGCCATCAACTGATCGAAGAGTTTATGCTCTCGGCCAACGAGCAAGTCGCCCGCACCATGAAGAAGCAGAACTTCCCCTGCATCTACCGCGTGCATGATGAACCAGAGGAAGAAAAGCTTAAAGAGCTTCGCGAGACCATGCAAAGCTTCGGCGTGCAGTGCGGCAACCTACAAAAGCCGCGCGAGATGACCTTACTTCTCAAAAAGCTGAAGGAGCATCCGCAAGGTTACACCCTTAAGGTCCACGTCCTTCGTAGCCTGAAGCAAGCACAGTATCGTGCTTCCGCCGACGGTCACTACGGCCTCTCGAAGCCCGACTATACCCATTTCACATCGCCCATCCGCCGCTACTCCGACCTGATCGTCCATCGCATACTTGACGGCTATCTCTGTAAGACTCGTGCCGACTCTGCTCTAGGGGAGCCCGAGATTCGCTACAAGCAGGGTAAGCTCGAAAGCCTTGGCGATCACATCAGTGTAACTGAACGTAACTCAGTCGACGCTGAACGAGAATCCGTTAAAACGAAGCTCCTCGAATTCTATGACCGCGAATTGCAGAAAGAACAGAAGCAACATTTCAAGGCCATCATCACGGATGTGAAAAATCACGGTCTATTCGTGGAGCTGACTGATACCCTAGCCTTTGGTATGGTGCATATCTCTACACTCGACGACGATTTCTACCATCCAAACCCTGAGGGCACCGCACTGATCGGACGTCGTAAAAAGCGTACCTATGCACTCGGCCAATACATAATGGTTCAAGTTGAACGCGTGGATCGCTTCAAGCGGCAGATCGACTTCCGCGTCGTCCTGACAGACAATCGCGACAAAGGCAAAAAACCTGGCAAACCCTTCAAAGGCCGCCGCAAGATAGACCAGGCGCGCTCATCTAAAAGTTTAGAGCGCAGTCCTAGTAAGAAAGCCGCTAAAACCTTGGCCCGAAGAAAACCTAAGAAAAAATCCGCACAAGAAAAGAAGCCTCCAGCTGAAGGCAAGGTGATCACTAAGCGCCCAAATAAAAATCAGCGTAATAAGCGAACTCGCTAGCGCTCGCTACTCATCAATCATGCGACTCGTCACGCCATCATAAGTATCGATGCGACGGTCGCGGAAGAATGGCCATATGCGACGCATGTCTTCGAGGGCTTTGAGGTCGCAATCGGCAATTAGGATGTGCTCTTCACTCACAGGGGCGCGTGCGACAATTTGTCCGTAGAAATCAGAGACGAAACTTTGTCCCCAGAATTCAGTTTCCCCCTCGATGCCAGTCCGGTTGACCGCTGCGATGTAACAGCCATTAGCCACAGCATGGCCGCGCTGAACAGCCTCCCAAGCGGTGTACTGGGCTGCGCCGAGTTCGGCTTTTTCCTCGGGCAACCAACCGATAGCGGTCGGATAAAAAATGATCTCGGCCCCAGCGAGGGCAGCGAGTCGAGCGGCCTCGGGATACCATTGATCCCAGCAAATGAGGACGGAGATTTTACCAAACTTCGTGTCCCAGACCTTGTAGCCGAGGTCGCCTGGAGTGAAATAAAATTTTTCTTCAAACCCTGGGTCTTGAGGAATGTGCATCTTCCGGTATTTACCTAGATAGCGACCATCCGCATCAATCACGGCGGCGGTGTTATGATAGATACCCGAGGCACGGCGCTCGAAAAGTGAGGCGATAATGACGATGCCAAGCTCGCCTGCGACAGCTTCGAGCAGTTCTGTAGTCGCGCCAGGAACCGGTTCCGCTAGATCGAAGAACGCCGTGTCCTGCGTGCGGCAGAAGTAGGGCGTATTAAACAACTCCTGCGTGCAGACGATCTGCGCGCCAGAGGCAGCAGCCTCATGGATGCGCGCAATGGTGTAGTCTAGATCAGCGATGGGCTTACCCTGTTCTCGACCTTGAATGAGGGCGATGCGGACTTGGCGCGGGGTATTATTGTGCGGCATTAGCTTAATAATCCTAAGGAAATAGTAGCCGCCCAATCTGCAGGGGCTTAGTGGCTGGCTTGAAGCAGCAAGTCAACAGACGACCGTGATTACACTAAAAAACTACCTTGTTAAGCGGGTATTCGATGATCCCTTCAGCGCCACGTTCCTTGAGCTCGGGAATTATCTCGCGGACAACTTTTTCGTCTAGGATAGTGTCGATGGCGACCCAGGACTCATCAGTGAGGCGGTTGATTGTCGGGTTACGCAGCGCGGGCAGATCGGCGAGGATCGCTTCAAGCTTGGACTTCTCAATGTTGAGTTTGAGGCCAACTTTGCTATTGGCTTCGAGTGCGGATGTAAGAAGTAATGCGATGTTTTCGATCTTCTTGCGCTTAGCAGGGTTTTCCCAAGAAACCTTGTTGGCGATCAACACAGTGTTGGTGTTGAGAAGCGTGTCGACGATGCGCAGATTGTTCGCACGGATCGAGTTGCCGGTCTCAGTGAGATCGACGATAGCATCGACCAGATCAGGCACTTTGACCTCGGTCGCGCCCCAAGAGAACTCGACCTCAGCGTTGACACCATTCTCCTTGAGATACTGACGAGTGATGTTGACCACCTCGGTGGCGATGCGCTTACCTTCGAGGTCTTTGACCGTCTGCACGGTCGAGGCTTCGGGCACCGCGATAACCCACTTGGAGGGCTTGTTGGATGCACGGCTGTAAACGAGGCTGCACACTTCGACCACGTCGGAATCGTTTTCCTTGACCCAATCCTGTCCAGTAAGGCCACAGTCGAAGTAGCCGTGTTCGACGTAGCGACTGACCTCTTGGGCACGCACGAAGCGACCGTCTAAGTTCTCGTCATCAATCGACGGACGGTAGGAGCGGGAGCTTACTGAAATGTTGAAGCCCGCTTTACCAAAAAGTTTGATCGTGGAGTCCTGGAGGCTGCCCTTGGGCAGACCTAGCATAAGTAATGGCTTGTTTTCCATGAGCGCAAAAGCTGTCGTAGGACGCTTTCGGCACAAGGCTAAATTTGAGAAATACAGCCTTTGAGTAGGCTTTATCTAGTAAAATAAGTATTTATAAATCGATTATTAGTGGCTAGTGTGGTATCGTTACATATACATTTTTAATAAACCAATGGGAAAGCCAACACCACTCGATGCAGGAAAAAAGGCACCCCTCTTCCAATTTACGGAAGCTGGAGTAGCTTACTCGCTAGACTGTTTAGAGCAGCCCTGCCTATTGTATTTCTACCCAAAGGATGATACACCAGGCTGCACAAAAGAGGCCTGTGCAATCCGCGATGCGTGGAGTGATTTTGCCAGTGCTGGACTTAAGGTCGTCGGTGTGAGCAAGGACGACGAACGCTCGCACGGCAAATTTCGGGAAAAGTACGGACTTCCCTTTCCACTGATCGCCGATACTGGGCTGGAGCTAGCCAATGCCTACGGCGTCTATGGTGAAAAGAAATTTATGGGTAAAACTTACGACGGCATTCACCGCATGTCCTTTCTAATTGGGGCGGACGGATTGATCCTCAAAACCTACTGTAAAGTAAAACCAGATGACCACGCCGGCGAGGTATTAGCTGACTTCACGGCACTTTCTAATTAAATTCCCAACAAGATGAATCAAACACCAAAGCCACTCATCATCGTCGCAGAGGATGATAAAGACCTCTCCACACTGATTGCGACGCAGCTCGAAGTCGCAGGGATGCAGAGCCAAGTCTGCCATGAAGCCAGCCACGTAGGGCGCTTCTTGAAGAACAACTTCGCCAATCTAATCCTGCTCGATGTTCACCTTCCTGACGACACCGGTTTCAATCTGATGTCCGATCTGCGTAAAGCGGGTGACAAGACGCCCATCATATTTCTCACCGGTGAGAACAACGAAGTAAAAAAAGTGAACGCACTGGAAATGGGCGGCGACGACTACATCACAAAGCCCTTTGGATTCCCCGAGCTAATTGCACGGATCAACGCCGTGCTTCGCCGCGCGGAAACAGTGCACGATAGTGATGTCACGCAAAACGCCTCCACCACCGACGAACCCTTTGAATTTTGCGGTGCTGAGGTGAACCCACATCGACTCGAAGTGACCTTTGCCGACGGCGAAGTCGAAAGCATCGGGCGTAAGGAGTTAGGCATCTTTACCTACCTCGCCAGCCACCCAAACAAGGTACTTACCCGCAAGAATTTGATCCACTCAGTCTGGGGAATCCACGCCGATGTGAGCAGTCGCTCGCTTGATCAATATATCGTAAAAATTCGTGAACTTTACAAAAGTCACAGCCTGACGCTTGATGCCTTCCGCACCGTGCATGGCGTCGGCTTTATCTACGACCTTAAGATACCCGAGTAAGCGCAAGTAGTCGCATGACAACAAGAGTCGCTAAGAATAGTATGGCTAGAGACCAGTAAGCTACTCCGCTTGATACCACTCCTTGACGAGTGCTTTCACCGCTTCGGGTGATTCAGCCTCCTCAAAACTAAGCGATGCGGAATTAATGCAATAGCGTAAACCTGTCGGCTTGGGGCCATCGGGGAAAACGTGACCTAGGTGTGATCCGCAGACATTGCAGTGCACCTCCACGCGCACCATACCGTAGCTGTTATCGCGGGTCTCGCCGAGAGTACGCTCATCGATCGGTTGGACAAAGCTTGGCCAACCCGTGCCTGAATCGAACTTATCCATGCTAGTAAACAGTGGTGTATCACAACCAATACAGCGATAGAGGCCAGTTGCTTTATTATCATTATAGGGATTGGTAAAGGGCCGCTCTGTTCCATGGTCTCGGGCGACTCGATATTGGATATCGGTTAGGCGCTCCTTCCACTCGGTTTCTGTCCGTTGGACAGGGAAATCGCCGCTGCTCAGGTCGACATGCGAGGGCAAGCCGCAAGCGGAGGCGCATGCGCTAACATCGACATCAGTTGACTCAGGAGGTGTGGGTTTTTCAGGCATAGCAAAAGTAAGAAGGGCACCGGCCAATAAGACAAAGATTACCGCAGGGCCATAACTGCGGAAGTTTGATTGCGTTTTTATAATCACTTAGAGTCGAAACTATAGGAACTATTCCCATGAATGCAATTCCTCGCCGATGTCTATTCACGATTCGATGGGGAAAACCGTTTCGCGCTCAGGCAGTAGCCTGCCCCGTAATGATAAATATTCTTGAAGAACGTATCAGGCTGCGGCTAATGCTACGGATATGTCAAAAGTAGTCATTATCGGTGCCGGAGGTGTGGGCAATGTGGTCGCGCAAAAGTGCGCACAGCTTACGGATGTTTTTACTGAAATCGTGCTCGCATCGCGCACAGTTACAAAGTGCGAGGCGATCGCTGCAGATGTTAAGGCCAAGCAAAACATCACGATTCGCACCGCGGCGTTAGATGCCGACGATGTCGCTGCGACAACAGAGTTTCTCCAAGCTGAGCAACCAGAACTTTTGATCAACGTCGCCCTGCCCTACCAAGACCTTGCACTGATGGATGCATGCCTAGCCGCGGGCGTTCACTACATGGATACCGCTAACTACGAACCGCACGAAGAAGCCAAGTTTGAGTACAAATGGCAATGGGCTTACCAAGACAGCTTCAAAGAAGCAGGACTGACTGCGCTACTCGGCTCGGGTTTCGACCCCGGCGTCACGAATGTCTTTTGCGCCTACGCACAAAAACATCTTTTTGATGAGATCGATACAATCGATATCCTAGACGCCAATGCGGGTGACCACGGCTACCACTTTGCGACCAACTTCAACCCGGAGATCAACATCCGTGAGATTACCCAAAATGGACGCTACTGGGAAGAAGGCGAATGGAAGGAAGTCGAACCCATGAGCATACACCAGGTCTACGACTTCCCAATCGTCGGACCGCAAGATGCATACCTCCTCTATCACGAAGAGATGGAATCACTCTGCCAGAATATCAAAGGCCTGAGACGCATTCGTTTCTGGATGACCTTTTCTGAGAAGTATCTCACCCACCTCAAGGTGCTGGAAAATGTCGGCATGACTTCAATTGAGCCGATCGAGTTCAAGGGGCAGAAAGTCCAACCAATCGAGTTTCTCAAAGCGGTACTCCCCGACCCAGCCAGTCTAGGGTCACGGACAAGAGGTAAAACCTGCATCGGTTGCGACATAGTGGGCACGAAAGACGGCAAGAAGAAACGTATCTTCATCTACAACAGCTGCGACCACCAAGAGTGCTTTAAAGAAGTCTCCAGCCAAGCGATCAGCTACACCACAGGGGTGCCCGCGATGATTGGGGGACAAATGATACTCAAGGGCCTCTGGAAAGAACCTGGCGTTTGGAATATGGAACAACTCGACCCTGATCCCTTTATGGAAGAGCTCAACCTGCGTGGCCTGTCGTGGGAAATCATCGAACTACCGTTGAATTAAAGAAGTCAGGCTGGCTCTGCCAACCCGACTACTCACAAAAAAGGCCCCCGAGTTGATCGGAGGCCTTTAAGGAAATGGAGTGAGTGAAGAGGTTCGAACTCTCGACATCTACCTTGGCAAGGTAGTGCTCTACCAACTGAGCTACACTCACTTTATTTGGGAAAATTGGGAAGAATCTATGACCGACCTCTCATGTCAACGTGTTTTTAGTAAAATTTAAGGAGACGTTTCGCCCCAGCTTTTACTCTAGATCAAGGTCTATCAGAAACTTACGGCGCACAGTGTCAGGCAGAGCGATAAAGTCGTTTGCGCGGAGACTAGTGGCGACTTCGTCATTAAGTAATTCGCGGATCGTGGTGCGAAGTTTGACATCGTCGCGCGCATTATGTAAAATATAAAATGCGAGTCGAATGGGATAGTCACCATAGTGCACGTTATCATCCGTGGGGCCGAAAGCAGGTGCGTAGGTGTCGCCACCAGATGAGACCATGAGCACTTTGATATTACTATTCTCTGGCATACGAGAGAGAATAGCGATGGAAGCAGCATCAGAGCCGATTAAATCCTCGATCTCGGTATCTTTGACCATAGACACATTGGGTTTCAAGCCGCCACCCTTGAAGATGCTGTGTTTAAAAAGCTCCAAGGCGATGCTCTTATCGTTGGTACCGGCGAGCGCTTTAATATTGCGACTACCCCAACCGGATAGCCCAAGCTCGCCCCAAGTATTGAGATTAAACTCTTCGTTGGAACCGAAAATGCCCCCGAGCCGAGCAACACTGATTTCGTCTATGGGGTTACTATCATTGACCACGATTACGGCGACATCGTAGGCAAAAGGATAGATATTAAATTCATCGCGAGGCAATTCGTCTCCTTCTGGTACTGCAACAATGGCGAGATCAATCTCGTCAGAGCGGAGACGATCAAGCGCGGGTAAGCTACCAATGCTATCAACGACAAAAGTAGTATCATTTTCTGCGCCGTAGACCTTAAGCGGCGCTAGGATGTAGTCGGCAAGCAGGTCGGATACAGCAATACGAATTTCTTCGGCTTGCACGTTCGCGATCAGAGTAAGCGGCAAGAGTAAAAGCGTTTTTCCAAAGTTCATGATCAATCTTTGTTAGGTAAATAAAAAGTATATTAGTATGTAATGGTCGGATGCTGGCTGGTGAGAGTCAAATTCTAAGCGAGGCTATCAGCGCTACTTTTGGATGTCGAGCTCTGGCCACTGAATAAGTTTGCGGTGGAGGGTACGGCGGCTGATGCCCATGAGCTCAGCAGCGTGGGTACGGTTACCGTTGGCTTTAATCAGCGCGTTACGGAGGAGGCGTTTTTCATTTTCCTCTTTGCTCAATGTCGGGCTACTGGAGAGTGCCTCCAGCTTGTCTTCCAGCGATGTCTCAGTCTGGTTGTGGTATTTGGGGTCGAGATCGTATTCGGTAAGCTCCTTACCCCGTTTTAGCACGACGGTGTTTTCGCAGAAATTACGCAACTCGCGAATGTTCCCTGGCCAGCGATAGTCTTGGAGCACTTTGATCGCGCCTTCGGTCAAATCGATGGGAGCTAGCTCGTTTTCCTCGGCGAAGGAATCGATATAGTGGTTGAGTAGCATAGGTAGGTCCTCTCGGCGCTCGCGCAATGGCGGGAGGTGTATGGTAATTACGTTGAGTCGATACAGCAAGTCCTCGCGAAACTCGCCGCGCTTGACCATCTCAGTGAGATTTCGATTCGTCGCGCAGACGAGGCGGACGTCGACTTGTATGGGTTTAGAACTCCCAAGGCGTTCGAAACTGCGGGTCTCAAGAAAGCGCAGAAGTTTGACCTGCGTCGCGGAGTCGATTTCACCGATTTCATCAAGAAAGAGTGTGCCGCCATCAGCCGCCTCAAAACGACCAATCCGACGCTCGGTCGCACCCGTGTAAGCGCCTTTCTCGTGCCCGAAGAGTTCGCTTTCAAGGAGATTGGCTGCCAAAGCCGCACAGTGCACGGGGACGAAGGCTTGGCGAGCGCGGTTGCTATTTTGGTGGATGGCTTGAGCGATGAGCTCTTTACCCGTACCAGTCTCTCCTTCGAGTAGTGCAGTGGCCTTGGAAGGCGCAACGAGTTTGACCTTGTCCAGCACGTCGTTGAGGCCAGGTGAGTTACCAACGATACCATCGAAGCTATACTTCTTGTCGAGCCGCTCATGCAGAACAACGTTTTCCGCCTCGATTCGGCGACTTTGCAGCGCCCGTTTGATCAGGATTTCCAATTTTTCTAGACTAACAGGCTTGGTCAGGAAGTCGAAGGCGCCGCGTCGCATGGCTTCGACCGCTGTTTCCACATTGCCGTAGGCAGTCATCATAATGCAGATCGGCCGGTTTGCTTGGGTGATGGCGCGGTCTATAACCTTAAGCCCTGATTTGCCCGCCATGCGCAAATCTGTCAGCACGATGTCAAAGGTCTCAGCCTCCATAAGGTTGAAGGCCTCATCTGCCCCTGAGGCCATATACACCTCATACTCCTCTTCAAGGGCTATGCTGAGTCCCTCGCGAGTGTTTTTCTCATCATCGACGATTAAAATTGTTACTGGCATGTGAGACATTAAGGCACATTCTAGAACTAAATGCAATATTCTCATTGCAATGAAACCTATCGCTTTCTCCTTTGTCAGTTAACTTTCCGCAAATAAATTTGCAAAACTACCATATTACTATGAGCCAAGATTCAATCGCACCTGAAATCGAAGAAAAATTAAAGTCGGCTATCCAATGGATCCCTACTCTACGTAAGGAGATCGCTCGCGTCATCGTCGGGCAGCATTATCTAGTCGATCGCCTTCTGGTAGGCCTGCTGGCCAATGGCCACGTCCTACTCGAAGGTGTGCCTGGTCTAGCCAAGACACTCAGTATCCGCACCCTCGCCTCAGCCACGGCGGCGGACTTCAAGCGAATTCAGTTCACACCCGACCTGCTACCGGCTGACATTCTCGGCACCTTGATTTACAGCCCAAAGGAAAACACCTTCCACACTCGCAAGGGACCGATATTTGCCAACCTCATTCTGGCGGACGAAATCAATCGCGCACCCGCTAAGGTACAAAGCGCACTACTCGAAGCCATGCAGGAGCACCAAGTGACCATCGGCGACACGACTTATCCATTGCCCGAACCCTTCCTAGTGCTGGCAACAGAAAATCCGATCGACCAAGAGGGCACTTACCCCCTTCCCGAGGCACAGGTAGACCGCTTTATGCTTAAACTCAAGGTTGGCTATCCAAGCAAAGACGATGAGCGAGCGATCCTTGACCGTATGTCCTCGACCGCACCAAATCTGAATGTCGACGCCGTCACCACGCTCGATGCGATCAGCGAAGCTCGGAAGCTGGTCAACAAGGTCTTCGTCGACCCAAAGATCCGGGACTACATCGTCGATCTCATTCTCGCGACCCGCGATCCTGAGCAATACAAACTCAAGCTCAGTCAATACATTCAGTTCGGCGCCAGTCCGCGTGCGACTATTAGCCTAACGCTCGCCGCAAAAGCTTGGGCGCTGATGCAAGGACGCGCCTATGTCGTCCCGCAGGACCTTAAAGAAATCGGCATGGACGTGCTCAGACACCGCGTGATACCTTCCTATGAAGCCGAAGCCGAAGAGATCAGTAGCGAGGACCTCGTCACCTCGATTTTTGACGCGGTGCCGGTGCCATAAGGGAATAATCAGTCATCACTCATTATTCATAAGTCATTTCTGATGACCCCAACTGACATCATTAAAAAAGTCCGTCGCCTAGAAATTCGTACACGAAGGCTCGTTACTGATTCGGTGACAGGGGCTTATCACAGCTCTTTCAAAGGGCGCGGTATGGACTTTGAAGAAGTCCGCGAATACGCCATCGGTGACGACGTGCGTACGATCGATTGGAATGTATCGGCTAAGATGGATCGACCCTTCGTAAAAGTCTTCCGGGAAGAGCGCGAGCTGACACTCATGTTACTGATCGACCTCAGTGCTTCAGGCATTTTCGGTTCCGTCGAGCAAAGTAAGCGCGAGCGAGCCGCAGAGATCGCTAGCGTGATCGCCTTTTCCGCTTCGCAAAATAACGACAAGGTTGGGCTTCTCCTCTATACTAAGGAGGTTGAGCACTACATTCCGCCTAAAAAAGGCCGCCGACATATTCTACGAGTGATTCGTGACATACTTTTTTTTGAACCCTCTGGCAAAACGACCAGCCATAAGTCCGCACTCGACTACCTCAATCGCGTACAACGTCGTAAGAGTGTCGTCTTTTTGATCTCTGATTTCATCGATAACGACTCCCCGCTCCCCATTTCCGATTCACCACTCTTCGCGACACTCGCCCTCACCCATCAACGACACGACCTTGTAAGTATCGCCCTGAGCGATACCCGTGAATACGTGCTACCAAAAGTCGGCCTAATAACACTCGAAGACGCCGAGACTGGCGATGTCGTCGAGATTAATACCAACAGCCATCACAATAGAGAGCGCTATGCAAAGCTCGCTGAAGAAAACCTTGAAGCTTTTCGAGCCGGCATGCGTAAAAAAGGCCTCGACTGGATCGAAGCTCGCACAGATCAACCATATCTACCTGCACTGCGTAAACTCTTCGCTTTACGTGCTAGTAGGCACTAAACGAGAACTAGAAATGATATTTCTTGCCCAGATGCCCGCCGCACCACAGATGCCGCCCCTACCTGAAGGCCCATCGCTCGATCGCGTTCGTGGCCCCATTGAGATACCCGCTTACGAACCTTGGCAAATAATATTAGCACTCGGATTTATTGTTCTTTTTATTGGCCTATTAATTTGGTTAGCCGTACGCAGTCGCCGAAAAGCAACGAAAACGACTCCGCCTCACGAGGCTGCCCTAGCAGAGCTGCAAGCCGCCGCTGACTTAAGCGCTGAAGACGACGAGCGTTTTGCAATACTAAGTTCCCAAGCCCTACGCCGTTATCTCGAAGACGAGTTTGGCCTACGTTCGACAGCTCGCACGAGCGAGGAATTTCTCCTTAGCCTAAAAGGCAATACCCAATTCGACGAATCTTTTCAGACAACACTTAGCGAAGTACTCGACAGCCTCGACCAGACTAAATTTTCGCAGCAAACAATCAGCATCGAATCACGTATCCATATTATCGATACATTAAAAGATCTCATCAATCAAGCGCAGGTCATTAGCCAAAAGGAAGGAACCCGCCAATGAGTTTCTTTCAGTTCGAGGATCCCGCATTTTTCTTTTTACTCCTACTCATACCCATCCTAGCGTGGTGGGCAGGTCGTATGGGACCCGAAGCGGCTGTCCGTTTTTCCAGTATAGCACTCGTCAAGAAGATTAGCCGCAATCGTCATAGCCGTCCCGGCAAGCTACTCTTCGGCCTGCGTTTGCTCGCGCTAGTCGCGCTCATTACAGCCCTCGCTCGTCCACAGATTGGTCGGATGAACGAAGATACCGAGGCCGAGGGTATCGATATCGTCGTCACACTAGACCTCTCAGGATCCATGCGCGCACTCGATCTTTCGACACAAGACGATATCGTCACGCGCCTCGATGCGGCAAAGCGCGTGGTCGAAAACTTTATCGGTAAGCGCGAATTCGATCGGATCGGACTCGTCGCCTTCGCCGCCAATGCTTACGTTGTCAGCCCGCTTACACTCAATCACGACTGGCTCAAGCGCAACTTGGAGCGACTCGAACTCGGCGAGATCGATGGCGGTGGTACTGCCATTGGCACAGCCCTCGGAGCGAGTATCAATCGCTTACGTGAGCATGAAGCCCGCAGTCGTATAGTCATTTTGCTCACAGACGGCGAGAATAATTCAGGCGCCCTCTCCCCCATTGCCGCCGCCGAAGTCGCCAAGACTCTTGGAGTCAAAGTCTACACCATCGCCACCGGTAAAAAAGGCCGTGTCCCCATCCCTGCGACCGACCGTAAGGGACAAATCGTCCGCGACAGTGAAGGTAGGCCCGTTTATCGAGGTCGCAGCGATATGTCGAACTACGACGAAGCTGAATTGACCGAAATCGCCGAACTCACAGGCGGTCGTTTTTTCAGCGCAACCAAGGACGGCGACCTAGAACGCATCTACGATGAAATCGACCAACTCGAAACCAATAAAATCGAGTTACGGTCTTACGCCACATTCACAGAGTTGTTCGTCTGGCTAGCAAGCCTAGCTCTGCTCCTACTCGCTCTTGAACAAGTCCTCCGTAACACCCGCTACCGCCGTCTACCATGAGTTTTGAGGATCCAGTATGGTTGAGAATCACGCCGATACTACTCCTGCTCTTCGGCGGAGTGCTCGCGTATGGTTTTCGACGGCGCGATGCTTTACTCGGTCGTTTTGCGGCCAGCCGACTACTTGACCAGTTGACCGAACAAGCCAGCTTAACTCGCGCATGGATCAAGGCAGGCTGCATCTTGCTTACCGTTCTAGCCATTGGTATTGCACACGCGCGTCCACAACTTGGCGTCGAGTGGTCGGAGCGCAAAGCACGCGGCCTCGACATAGTCTTCATCCTTGATAGCTCTAAGAGCATGCTTGCCACCGATCTGCGACCCACCCGCCTAGATCGTGCAAAGCTTGCCATTATTGATCTTGTCGAGCGCTTAGAGGGTGACCGTATCGGCCTCATCGCCTTTGCGGGGCAAGCCTTTCTACAAAC
>ERZ802819.500-NODE-500-length-25978-cov-9.1003_pt1 | contig 25978 bp, 32 predicted proteins | sample MGYA00345647_ERZ802819 | MGnify/ENA primary metagenome ERZ802819 (study PRJEB30503, sample SAMEA104212355) | marine metagenome | biome: Westerlies Biome; feature: [SRF] surface water layer (ENVO:00010504) within the epipelagic zone...; material: water...
TCTTTATTTTTAAGTTTCTCTATTTGCTGCAAATTTTCAAGAAGATCACATATTTGATCCTGTGTATCTTCATTTAATTCAGAAATTGCCATAACTAATCTCTTTCAATAAGTTCAATCTTATATCCATCAGGATCTTCAACAAATGCTAGAACAGTTGTGCTGTTTTTCATCGTTTTTGGTTTAGTCGTAACATTACAGCCGTTATCTTCTAATCCCTGGCAAATGTCATATATATCTTTTACACCAATAGCGATATGTCCATACTTATTTCCAAGCTCGTAGTCTTCTGATTTCTTGCTCCAATTATGAGTTAACTCAATTACTGCATTATCTTTCTCAGAACCATAGCCAACAAAAGCTAAAGTAAATTCTCCATGAGGATAATCTTTCCTTCTTATAAGATTCATCCCTAATCTATTTACATAAAAATCAATAGACTTATCTAGATCACCAACTCTCAACATGGTGTGTAAGATTCTCATTAAAAGTTTAATTATTTACATACAATGATATTTAGTAAAGTTGGTTTTTATGAAAATACGTTAAATTAAATATTAAAGAGTAGGTTTTAATTGAATCAAATAATTCAACGAGCAACTTCAGTTATTTTTTATACTTTACCATTAAAGGCTTCATTGCCTTTTGGATACTATTTATTATATAAATTTTCTTTTTTAAAAGTACTTTTATTGCTCACATTCCCTGTTGCGATAATTGAAAGATCCTTACCTTTTGGGGGTTTATTATTTTTTATAATATTGTTTGCAGGAGTTGTAAGAAATCCAAATGTCCCCTATTTCATAAGATATAACGCTTGCCAAGCATTACTCCTTGATATTGCCTTGATCATAATTAGTTATCTATTACGTATTTTGCCTTTAGTTGAATTTGGTTCAATAGTATTTGTATTTTCACTATCAATTTTTATTTTTTCTATCTTCCAGTGTATTAATGGCGTTGAACCCGAAATACCGTTTATTAGCAAATCTGTAAGAATGCAAATTTGAAGAACTTCATAAGTTTTTGTTTACTTGCGTATTTTTAACATTCATTGAAAATAGATTCCCATCTTTTTTGACTAAATTTTATAGCTTCCATCGGTGGTTCTGTTCCTCCTACTTCAAATGCTTTAATTAAGGATTTATTAGCTAATAATCCTAACCTTGCAGCTTCTCTCTGTCTTGAACATACATTTTTTCTAGAACCCTCTTTGAGATTTGTTTCTATTTCTTTAAGAATTTTACTGGCTTCATTTGATTTAGAGTAAAAATCATTCATATAAACATCAAGAGGTGTTTCAGCTAGCGTTTTATTTGGTGAAACGATGAAAGTTAGCAAAATTAAAAAAGAGATAATGATAAATCTGCTCATTTCAAAATCTTAGATAATTTATTTTTAGACCTTTTTAATACTAAATAAAAAGTTATTACACTAATGGTCCCTGATGGGCCAATAAAAACATGCCAAATTTGGTTTCCAGTTATTGATAGATTTGTTCCAAAGAAAGTTGTAAAAACAATGCCAAATATTGGATAAGCAATGAAGATCCAATCTTTAAACATTCGTTGCCAATTTATGATTAAAAATATACTAATAATTACTTGTAATGTGAGAGCGATCGTTTTATCAATTAACAAATAGGAAACTATTGAGCAAAAACATAGGAAGATATTTGTTCCAATAGCAAATTTATTTTTAATAACTGATATGGTAAAACTTGTTAAGCCTAATGCAAGAAAAGTATAAAAAAACCAATTAAAGAGAGAAGAATGATCTATATAAATCCAATTTGTTTTTGTATGATCAATCATCTCAAACATTGAGGCTAAACCTAAAAAAATAAAACCAAAGGGAATAAGAACATGGTTTTTTATATTCTTAACATTATTAATTGATTTAATTCCAAAAATTATTGGAACAATTACTGCTTGCAAATGTGCAGAAAATAAGAGAAAGAAAAACAAATGTATTTAAATATCCCCAACTTAATTTAAATTTAAATTTAATATGAAGGTTTAAATTATCTCAAAAGAGAAATATACCATTGCCCAATCAAGACAATTAATAATGTGAGAACCAGGGGAAAAGCAGGATAGCGAGTTTGGAAATTTGCTGGTGGCCAAGGAGACCATGAGATGAGTCTACCTTTGGGTTCTTTTGAAGTAATTATTTTTTTTGTTTTATTGGTACTTTGTGTTTTTGTTGCAAATCCTTTTCCCATAACTAACATCAAAAATTAACTTTAACAAAAACAAAAATAAACAGTGTATTAAAAACCAAATAAGATCTGTATTGGATTACCATTTGAATAGTCTTGTTTTTAATATGGGAGAAGCTAAAAGAAGGAAAGATTTGGGTTTGCCTCCTAGAGAAAAAGAATTTGTTTTACCCGAATTTAATAAAGATAAGGTCAAGCAGAAAGTTAGAAATACTTTATATAAATATCCGATTATTCCTTTCGTATTTTATGGTGTTGCAATTGTTATCCTTTTTGTTGGCGTATTTGGTGTCATTAAATACTATAAGTAATGATTGATTATTTTTTTTGAATAAATAATAATGTGGGAATTAGAAAAGATTGCAAAAGTTTTAAAATATAGGATCTTGAAATCAGAAGAAGGATTAGATAATAAACCCTCTATATTATTCTGTGGAATGGATTCCTATCAAAAGAGAGATCTTCATAGCGAAGCAAAAAAAGCAGGATTTAAACCTGTATATTCAATGAAGCATCCATCAATAAAAGTCTTAATGCAAAGGTCATCATCAAGAAAAATAGAAACTGATAAGTTCAAAACGACCACTATCGACATAGAACATTTTTGGTATATGTGTAGACATCTTTTATGAAAAATGATTTATTAATATTCAGATTAATGAAGCAAGCGCGCTAAGAGTTAATCAATAAAACCTTAATATCAAACAATAAGCAGTTCTATTATCTAAATATAAATCCGCAACTTGGTAAGTCATCCACAGACTCGAAAGAAAACTAGAATTTAAATAGTTAGTAGTAGATCAATAGCAAAAGTCACAACAGGATCCCTTTAAAGTTGCAATTTTATTATGCTTACTAAATCAATTGGTTAAAATAAAGTCAAGAATTTTTTTTCGAGAAAATAACTAAATTTCAAATTATTAAAAGGTAACTTTGACAAAATGGCTACTAGAATAAATAAATATTTAAGTGAACTCGGTTATTGCTCTAGAAGGGTAGCGGATAGTCTAATTGAAGAAGGAAAAGTAACTATTAATGGTGAAATTCCAGAAATGGGTACCAAGGTAGAGGATGGAGATCAAGTAGAAGTTGAAGGTCAAAGAATAGAGAAATCAACGAAACACAAAAAAATATACTTAGTCTTTAATAAACCTGCTGGAATTGTTTGCACAACCGATAGAAGAGTAGAATCCGACAATATCATAGATTTCATTAAATATCCTACAAGAATTTTTCCAATTGGAAGATTGGATAAGCCCAGTGAGGGATTAATTTTCTTAACTAACGATGGAGATATCGTAAATAAAATACTCAGAGCAAGAAATAATCATGAAAAAGAATACATCGTAAGCGTTAATCGGCCGATTAATAGAGACTTTATTCAAAGCATGAGTAATGGCGTTGAAATATTAGATACCATTACTAAGAATTGTTTCGTAAAACAATTGGGGCCAAAAAAATTCAGAATCATACTCACTCAAGGACTTAACCGTCAGATTAGGAGAATGTGTGAATCCCTAGGATTCAGAGTAAAATCATTGAAGCGTGTAAGAATTATGAATATTAAATTAGACGTATCAACAGGAGAATATCGCGAATTTACCAAAGAAGAACTCTTTGAATTGAATGAATTACTCAAAAACTCTTCAAAAACTCATGACTAATCAAAAATCTTTTGTTTCCAATAAAAAAGTGCTTTTGGTTTCCCAAAAACACAAGTTAAATTTGATTGTCTATAAATATGGCGGAGAGGGTGGGATTCGAACCCACGGTACCGTTGCCGGTACGCTAGTTTTCAAGACTAGAGCCTTAAACCACTCGACCACCTCTCCTGGTGAAAAATATTAAATTTTTAACTTTATAAGTATAGCAAAAGAAGGTTAATTTTTTAGAAAACTTTTGTGAAACTAATGTATAATTTCATATGAAATCTGTTGATATAACTAGATATCAATCTAGTTTTCAAGAAATATATGATATTAAAGGAGCCAATAAATTATGACAACATATCTTGAAGAGAGACTCGAATGGTACGACCACAATTACAGAATAGGCAATGCCTTAATTACAGATAAACAATTTGATCAGTTAGAAAAAAATCTTTTAAGAATAGATCCTGATTGCGATTACTTTACTAATAAAAAATCTCTCCCATTACCTTCATTAAAAAAGAATTCTATTGATGAATTCTTAGAAGGATTGCTGCCTGATACTCGATTGTTAATAGAGCCTAAGATTGATGGCATTGCTATTGCTTTGCAATACAGAGATGGCAACTTAGAAAAGTCCATTTCTAGAAAAGGTATAGATGTCACAAACAAAATTGCTGAAATTCAAGACATACCCCTCAAACTTCCTGTTTCAGGAATTATGCAAATTAGAGGCGAACTTTTCACTCCAAATAGATCTCCCAACTTTTCCCAAAGAATTGCATCAGGCTTCGTCCGAGCTGCAGCAGGGTCTCCAGAAGGTATCAGCTTTTGCGGTTTCCAAATTATTAATGGAAAGCTTAATCAATACGAAACCATTCAATATCTTAAAAAACTTGGCTTCAACACCCCAGACATTAAAAGCTGTAATTACACAAGCCAAGTCCAAGTCTTTAGGAAACAATGGTTAGATAAAAAATTATTTACTGACTATCCAACTGACGGAATAGTTGTAAAAATAAATTCTAGAAAATTACAATTAATTAGAGAAAAATCAAGTATAAATTATCCCTACTGGCAGATCGCTATAAAGGATTAAGGTTGTATTTTGGAATAGGTAAAAAAGGAAATCTTCTTTTTAAAGACTCGTTATAAAGAAAAAACAACATGTAGCTGCGAGTGACCACTACACAAAAGGTGAAAAATGCTAGAGCCACACAAATAGGGCAATGTGGAAATCCCATTACGATTACGTTCTAAAGTTTGTTTTTCATTCTGTCTATAATATTTATCATTTCATCTAGCCATTCTGAATTACTTTTTGATTGTCTCTTATGATTTTGACTTCTTTGAATACTCATAAAATAAACCTTTTATAAATTTCGTTCATATTATTGGAAGAATTTATTGGGATCAATAAGCAAAAATACTAGATTGATTGATATGACTATGTTCTATTAATAAATCTATACAATTAACAAAAAAGGAAAATAAGGGGTATTACTCGATATTATTCTTCATGAGGGAACTAAAGAACAGGTTCTTGTTTTTTCAATGAAGAAGATATTAGATTACTTATTATCAAAATGAATTAGCCAAAATTAACATTTTGTTGAAATATCCCAAATAAATTATTACCAACTATGGCAGCAATAATTAAAACAAAGGCTACTATCGCAAAAAGAGCACTTACATCTTTAATATCATAAGGAGTTTTAAATAGAGGTTTTTCCTCTGTCATGATTTTCCTCTTAAGGTTTAATATTTAATCATCTTATATCATTGTTTGAAAGTACAATTGAGTATTTCTTCGCTTGACTTCATAGGTGGACTCGTTTTAGAGAGTAACTAGTTACAAAGGAAGGTTATGAAACTTACAACACCTTTTACCATCCTCAACAATTCACTGAATGACATATGGAGGATGCACGATTTTAATTATCAATTACCAAAAGATACTTTTAATGAGTACTGGGATGAGGAATGTATTTTGCATCCTACAAATTCTCATTGTAAAATTTATGATGGTTAGTTATAAATTGAGCATCTGATATTTTGAGCAATAAAAAAGGCCACGTAACGTGGCCTTTTTTATTTTTGTATAGTAATTAACTTGTGTAAGCTTTGCCTCTATAAGTTAATTCTGTATGCTGTTTTTTTGCAGCTACTTTGTTTTGGACGTATTTTTGTCCTCTGTAGATAAGTGTCATCTATTTTCTCCGGTTTCGCCCAAGTCCCCGTTCCATGGCTTGAGTCGATTTGCGGCTTGCATTATTACAAGTTGAACGTTTTGGTAGCGGTTGCTACAAATTAATATTAACACACAGGTAATTTTTTGTGAAGGCTTTAAATGACATTTTTACTGCTAAATCGAAGAAAATTTATCTATTAAGTGGGATGAAATCTTTTTTTAGAATAATTTAATGATTTAGACAGGTTACATTTTGTTCAATTAATCTATTTATTTTTAATAACTTTACTTTTTAAATGTAAAATTCAGAGGATTATAACGATGTTTATGTTCTCAAGAAACAAAAAATCTCCTAGTAAAAAAGCTGCAGTAGTTGAAGAAAAACCTTTGTATGCGCAGTTACTTCCATTCGCGAATGTCATGACTGAGAAGGTTCAAGTGGTTAATGCTTTGGCTTTTACTTTAATAATGGGTGTTTCAATTTTTGGGATAGCTCTTTGGAGGCTTTCTGCTCTAACTTAATTATCTAATTTTTCAGAGAATTAATTTTTGACTCTTTGTCGTTAATCATTGTAATTAGCCACTTAGAAGCTAAAGCTCGAGATATAGATCTATTTTTAAGAAATCTACATATATAAATATGTAGATTTTTTTCGTTTCTAGAGTTAAATTTCTCTTCAAATTCTAATATTGACTCTTTTGTATTTCTTTTCCTAAGCTCGTCAACTAAAGCATGAGTAGATGAATCATTAAAAAATTTACCAATATTTAAGCTTAATGTCATAGTCAATTTATATACCTACTTAAGATGTAGCCATAAATTAAATTTTTAAAAAAAGAAATCAACTAATTTACAAATAATTTAATTTTTAATTTTCTGGTTTAGCTAACGGAAGTAAACACTTATCTGAATCACAACCAGCTGGTCCTGCTTCGGAGAGCTCTCCAATATCATATTTATTAAGTGCATCAAAGAAATCATTATTTACTTTCCTTTCAGTTACCTGTTCCTGCAAAGATAAATATTCCTCTTTACTTATAGGTTCAAAAGGTAATCTTGGGAATGTAGCATTTGCACTGAATCGAGCTAATAATGCTGCAGAAATATACCCTTCGTTATTTTCTATCGCATTATGTATTGCTTTTGCTAAATCTTCAATTTCACTTTCTCTAAATTCAACAGTTGCAGAAGTATTATGTTCTGTATAAAACTTTTGAACTTGCATATAAAAATCGAATTGTGCAAGGGCAGAGAAGTTATTAATATCTATTTGATCTGCTCCTTCTATGTTTGCCCAACTTACTTCTGTTGGGATTTCAACGAGCCATTCAGTACATCTTGGGTCAAATGGATTATCAAGTAAGCATCCTTTTTCATCTTTATCGGATTGAGATGGAACAACAGAGTAACCATAATCCATACAAGCTAAAGCAATAGGATCATTCTTTCTGAAAGTTATTCTTCTTAAAAATCTTTGTGCTTTAGGTGGATGCCATCCAGGAGCAGCTCCAGTTAAAAGACTTTTGGTGCCAGCAGGTTGAACTGTTGTGCATCTATTAGGTCTTCTGAGATTATGTTTGTCGCAGTATTCCCAAACAGTTTCTTTTACAGTTTTTCTCCATGAATCTAAGAATTTAGCTTCTTGCTTTTTAAATTCTTTTCCTTCTTCGTTGTCAGGTCTCCCAGCTTCCCACCATTTCAACCAAGGGGTTCCAAACGCATGTACAAAGAAATCAAATAATCCTGTAAAACTAACTCCTACAATAGGATCATACTCCCTACTTTTTCTATATCTCTCAACTTCGAATTCATGATTTAGCAAACATGCCACTGAAAGAGCTGCAGCTTTAAAGGCTTTTTTTTGTTCTTCAATATTTTCCGGATCTATCTGATTTAGGTGAACTTCGGCCAAGTTACAATGAAAATCGTTGCCTAATATTTCTCCGCAAGGATTAAGTCCATATCTACTCATTCTATGATCTAGTTCTTCTTCAGAAAAAGGTCCGTAATTTAGATTAATCCAATTTCTAGCTTCCTCTTTACCTTGTTCCGAATATATTTCTATGAATTCATTTTTGAGATCTTCTCCGTTCAAAATATCTGCATTTGATCTTGCTATTGCTTCTGGCGCAAATTGAATTGCTCCTTCACCTGAATGAAATTGCTTGGTTACAGCATCCAGAATTGTTTGATAAGAGGGCTTTGTATGATAAACCCTTGTATGATTTGCCATTCTAAGAGCGTCCTTTTCGGGATCGATTCTCCAATTACCGTCTTCGTCTTGACTCCATAGATTCTCTTTAGCTGATGCTGCTTCTTTGTCATCAGATGCAAACTGCCTCATGCCAGCGCTTCTTCTTATATTACCTGCAACTATTGTTACAGCTGCTTCGTCAATAAGTAAGCAACACTCAACTGTATTTAGCTTTCTACCAATCGCTTTTCCTAATAGAGAAGCAACTCGAGAGTATAGATCCTTTAATTTAATAGGATTCGCCATACCTCCAAAACCTTTTAATGATTCTCCTGCTGGCCTAATATCTTCTAAGTTAATATGAACATTAACTTCTTTTTCAAGACTTTCATTGCTTGATGCTTCAAGAAGATATTTATAACTATCTACCCAGCCTCTTCTGCTATCCCCAACTTTTATAAAAATATCGTTGCCTTTAATTTCTAAAGAAGATTTTTCCTGCCTTTGATCTTTAGGAGTTATTCCTACTTCGCTTACTGATTTAATAGTTATTTTATTTTTTACTGTTGGAAGCTTATTTATAAAATGGGGCTCTATTATTGCTCCTGTGCCGCAACCCATCATTGCTAAATCCATCATTAAGGCAAAAGCTTCCCAATCAATTAAATTTGTCGAAGTACAATTATATGCTCCTGAAAAATTCTGGTTTTTATTAATCCATGGAGTCCCTCCGATCCATAACCATCTTCCAGATGGTTGAGCCTTTTGGTTACTCTGCATTTCTCTCATTAACATCAATTCTTGATCAGAGAGTTTTCCTAATTCTTTTAATCCAGATAAATTTCTTTCTCCAACTTCACTCCAATTCTCTCTTTTCCCGGAAAGTGTCTTTCTGCTATATGACCTAAAGAAGACAGGATAAGCAGCAGGAGCTGTTTTTGGGAAGTCATCTTTTCTAAGGTTATTAGAATTGCTCTCAGAGGAAGCTTTATTTGGTGCAATTGTCACGATAAAAAAAGTATGTAAATTTACCCGTAAAGGAAGAATAACTCTACCTGTGGCGTCTGCAACTATTCTTACCACTATTTAACGGTTTGTGTAAAAATATGTTTATTATGAAATCTTTGTTCACGGAAGTTTATGGAAAGAACTGTTGAACCTGAATTAATGGAAAGAGAAGACCAAGTTGATTCTTATGCTAAAGCTGACTTTTCAGAGGGAGAGAATAATCTTATTAGTCAAATAAATCATTACTTGATTAAAAATAATATTCATTTGAGTGAAAAAGAATTGATTGTTGATTTAGGATGCGGACCTGGCAATATTTCTGAAAAGTTATCAACTAAATGGCCTAATGCCAATGTTATTGGTATTGATGGCTCCAAAGAGATGATTCGAATAGCTGAGTTAAATAAAAAGAATTCCTTAAATCGGAGTCGATTAAAAAATTTGCGTTACATTTGTGCAGATATAAAAAGCCTTAAATCAAGTGATATTTCTTTCGAAAAAAATATAAGTTTATTAGTCAGCAACAGTTTAATTCACCATATTACTTATCTGGATGATTTTTTTAATTGCATAAAGAGATTATCAAGTGATTTGACTATAAATTTTCATAAAGATCTTAAAAGACCGATTGATAAACAATCAGCCTTATATTTAAAAGAAAAATGTGGGGAAAAATATAATGAAATTCTGACTAATGATTATTACGCATCATTAAAGGCTTCTTACACATCAAAAGAATTAAAAGATTTTATTTTTGAGAATAAATTATCCTCTTTAGAAGTGTTCGAAGAAGGTGATCAATATTTAGTCATTTATGGTAAGGTTTAGAGTTAATGGGATTGTTAAAATAGAATTTAATGAGTTCAAGTACTGAAAACTTAAATAATAAAAATATCTTAGAGGCGGTAAATAAAAGAAGGAACTTTGCGATTATTTCACATCCTGATGCTGGTAAAACAACTCTTACTGAAAAACTTCTTTTGTATGGAGGCGCTATACAGCAAGCAGGGGCAGTAAAAGCAAGAGGTAATCAAAGGAAAGCTACTTCTGATTGGATGGAACTTGAAAAACAAAGAGGTATTTCAATTACTTCAACTGTTTTGCAGTTTGAATATGAAAGATCAGTAATAAATCTGTTGGATACTCCTGGTCACAAAGATTTTTCTGAAGATACATATAGAACTTTAGCTGCCGCAGATAATGCAGTAATGCTTGAAGATGCCGCTAAAGGATTAGAACCTCAAACAAGAAAATTATTTGAGGTATGCAGAATGAGAAAAATACCTATTTTTACTTTTATTAACAAGATGGATAGACCGGGCAGAGAACCTTTTTCGTTGCTTGATGAAATTGAATCAGAGCTTGGTTTGAATACTTTGCCCGTTAATTGGCCAATTGGTATAGGTGAGGAATTTAGAGGAGTTATTGATAGATTTACAAGAGAGGTTATTTTATTTGATAAAGCTGTTAGAGGGAAACAGTCAAATGAGAAAAGAATGAGTTTAGATGATAAAGAACTTTCAAAATATGTAGAGAAAGAATTACTTGAGATCTCTCTTGAAGAGCTCGAGGTCCTTGATGAGGCAGGTTCGAAATTAGAAAAAGAAGAAATTTTTAATGGTTCACTTACTCCTGTTTTCTTTGGCTCGGCGATGACAAATTTTGGGGTAAGACCTTTTTTAGATAGTTTTTTAAAAATGGCTCAAAAACCAACTTCAAGAAATAGTAATAAGGGAGATATTGAGCCTGCAAGCGATGAATTTAGCGGTTTCGTATTTAAGTTACAGGCAAATATGGATCCAAAGCATAGAGATAGAGTTGCTTTTATAAGAGTTTGTAGTGGAAAATTTGAAAAGGATATGTCAGTCAAGCACTCAAGAACAGGAAGAACTATTAGATTATCTCGACCTCAAAAAATATTTGGTCAAGACAGAGAAGTAGTTGATGATGCCTATCCTGGAGATGTAATTGGACTTAATAACCCTGGAATGTTTTCTATCGGAGATACTTTATATACAGGCACTCATCTTGAATATGAGGGTATACCCTCCTTTAGTCCTGAAATATTTAGTTGGCTAAGAAATCCAAACCCTTCAGCATTTAAAAACTTTAGGAAGGGAGTAAACGAACTTCGTGAAGAAGGTGCTGTTCAAATACTTTATGACTTTGATGAGAGCAAAAGAGATCCTATCCTTGCAGCTGTTGGACAATTACAGTTGGAAGTAGTTATTCATAGATTAAAAAATGAATATGGTGTAGATGCCAATCTTGAATCTATGCCATACCAATTGGCACGATGGGTTTCAGATGGATGGTCAGCCATTGACGAATTAGGAAGGATCTTTAATTGCAAAGTAGTAAAGGATTGCTGGAATAGGCCAGTGATTCTTTTTAAGAATCAGTGGAATCTTAATCAATTTATTGAAGATAATGAGAATTTAGATTTAAAAAAAGTAGCACCTGTTGTTAGTGGAGTGGAACCAATTGTTTTATAAAGTCCTATTGGATAATAAAATTGGTTAATCTATAGTTATTGTAAAAATCAATTGGATTCAAATAAAAGCAAAAATAATCCCGATAAAACTCCCTATGAAATATTAGGTGTTGACGAAGGTGCCGATTTTGAAGATATACAAAAAGCAAGAGATCTTAAAGTTAAGGAGGCTGGTGAAGATCTACTACTTAAGGCAAAAGTAGAATCATCTTTTGATCAATTGTTAATGGGTAGTTTGAAAGCAAGGCAGTCAGGGAATGTTAGTTTCGAAGCTCAAAATGCTTCTAAGAAAGAGAAACAAATTAATAAACTTATTAATAATGATTTCCCGCTTTTATCAAAAATAAAAAATTTGAATAATAATGGTAACAAGTCAAACGAATATAGCCTTCCCAAAATAACCCCTCCATCTTTTGATAATCTTTCAATCAAATTATCTGTTGGATTATTATTTTTGATAATACTTTTAATTAGTCCTGATTCTTACAACAGACTTCTGCTTTCTATTTCAACTTTAATCCTTACTTATATTCAAATTAAATCAGGTAAAAAGTTTATTAGTTCTCTTGGATGGAGTGTGACATTTCTTTCAATAGGATTAATATTTGGAGGTTTATTTGAAACTAACTCATTTATTCAGGAAATATCTAATAACTCTTTATCAATTCAAAAAATTCAAAGTTTACCAGCAATGATAATTTTGTGGATAGGAGTAATTTTCCTTTAAATTAATTTTGAATCATCTCTTTAATCTCTTCAGAATTTATTAGATATTTATTCTTGCAAAATTCGCAAACTAATTCGGCTTTTCCTTCTTTAATTAAAATATCTTCTAACTCGTTTTTATCAAGCATTTTCATTGCATTTAAACTTCTCTGTCTGGAGCACCTACATTCAAATCTAACTTCTTGAGTTCGAGCTTTCTCGGAAATTGATTTATCGTCAATATCTGGAAATATATTTTTTATTAGTGAAAGAAGATTATCTTTTGATTTAAATAAGTCTTCACTAAAAGAATTAATTTCTTTACATCTTTCTTCAAGCAGCGAGACTAATAATGGATCAGTTTCTTTCTTTGGTAAAACTTGAGCTAACAATCCTCCGCTAGAAATAATATTTTTATTTTGAATCTTTTCCCCAATAAATACAGCAGAAGGAGTCTGCTCAGAATGATATAAATAAGATGCTAAATCTTCAGCAATATTTCCATTAACTAACTCAACAGTGCTGGTAAAAGGTTCTCCAAAACCATTATCCCGTATGACATTTAAATAGCCTGTCCCTAATGCTTTTGTGAAATCAAAAGAATATTGATTTGACTTGGTTTTGACTAGATCTAATTCCAAATTAGGATTTCCTACATAACCTCTAACTTTCCCATCTCTGCCCGCATCCACAAGTAATCCCTTTAAAGGGCCATCAGATCTTACTCTTAAAGTGACTCTCCCATGCATTACTTTCATCGAACTTGCTAAAAGAAGAGAGGCGCTGAAAGCTCTCCCCAGTATAGAGGTAGTTAGATAAGACAATCCATGCCTTTCTTTCGCTTCCATTGATGCATCTGTTGTTAATACCGCAACTAGCCTTATTCCACCATTAGCCGCAGTTGCGCGTACAATTTTATCCCCCATAATTTCCTTTAGTTAATTCCTTAATCTTTCCTTGTTCAAGAACTAATATTTTAGACGGTATCCCCTCAAATAATGAGGGTTCATGAGTAACGATAATTATTGTATTTTTATTTTTGAGATTGAGAACTAAATTCTTAACATCATTTTTCATTGACCAATCAAGACCAGCAGTTGGTTCGTCAAGTAAAAGAATAGTTGGATTTCTCATTAGTTGAACTGCTACAGCTAATCTTCTCTGTTGACCACCACTTAATTTCTCAGGAGGTTGAGTAAGATTTATATCTGATAGCCCAACTTTTTTTAAAACTTGCTCTATATTTTTTTCTCTCAATGATTTATAACCAATTTTTAATTCTTTCCCAATGGTTGTTCCTAAAAAGTATCTTTCTGGGAATTGGAATACTACTCCACTTATCCATCTTCTTTGCCTAGCAGTGATATTTTTATTTTTCCAAGTAATCTTTCCTTTCTGAGGAGTAATTAGTCCACTTATTATTTCCAATAGAGTAGTTTTCCCTGAACCACTTTTGCCACAAATTAATATAATTTCATTTTCATGAAGATTGAAACTAATATCATCTAATATTTTTTTATTTCCTGTCTGAGGTTGATAAGTAATATCTTTTAAATCAAGCATTATTAATTTAGTTGTAGGTATAAAATTTAAACTTTGAATTATCAACTTATAATAACTATAGATCTAAAAAAAAATAACAGTAAAAATGAATATTGCATTTAGAGAAGTTGATCCTTTTAATTGTTGGATTTGGATAAAATTCTTTGAAATACCTACTGAAGCAGAAAAAAACTACTTAGATGGAGTTTTTGATAGTTGGTATGTTTTAGGTAGGTTAGGTGGTTTTAATTCTGAAAATTTACAAACTCATGAAGAGGGTTCTGATTTAAGTTGGATGTCATACGATAATGAGCAAAAAGAATCTGCCCTTCCTGCCTTGATGCATAATTTAGGTGTTATGGAATATCAAAATTTATGGTCAAGAAGTTGGGTTGATTTTGGAACTTCAGATTCACTTTCTATTGATATTTTAATAAATGCGTTAAATGAGATATCTAATAATTATGTAAAAATTGATGAATTAATAATTGGGGGAGAAAATAGTGATTGGTCGATTGAGGAACATGAAGATTTGGTTTTTAAAAATTGATTTTTATATATGGATGATTTAACAAGATTATTTATACAGAATGAAAGAATTATTAATAACAAGAACAATAATTTAAAACTTACAAATAATGAAGCGCGCTATATAAATAAAGTAATGCGAATAAAAATTGGTAAAGAAATATTTATCACTAATGGCCAAGGTTCATTATGGAAAGCTATAAACTTAGAGGACAATTCTATAAAGATAAACAATATTAATAATCCTTATTTATTTCAAGAAAAAGAAAAAATTTTATTAGGAATAGCTGTTGTTATTCCTAAAAATGGTTTTGAAGATATTCTAAAAATGTGTACTGAAATAGGAATTGATTTTATACAACCTTTGTATTCAGATAGACAAGTTAAGAAGTTTACAAACTTCTCAAATAAACTTATAAGATGGAATTCGATTGTTAATGAAGCTGTTGAACAATGTGAGAGATTATGGAGACCATCTATTTTGAGTGATATTAATTTATTCGACTGGATAAATTCTATAGAAAATAAAGATATTATTTCAGTATCTGTTACAAGAGATGTTAGCTCTGATAATTTAAACCATTGGTTAAAAAAAAAGCAAAGTGTTTTGGATAAAAAAGGAGGAGTTTTATGGAATGTAATTGGACCGGAGGGAGGCTGGTCCAAAGGTGAAATTGAATTTTTTAATAAAAATCAAATTGCTTTTGTAAAACTTTCAGAAACCATTTTAAGAACTTCAACAGCTACTGTTAATGCAACTTCAATTCTTAGTCAATGGCGTAATGATCTTAAATTAATTCTTTAAAAAAAATGAATTTACTTTCTAATGATTTTTTACTTGGTTTTTTAATTAATTTTATTCTAATTTCTTTGTTTTTTAGAGTCCCATTGATGACAAAAGGGGGGTGGATAAGTGCTGGGGTATTAGGGTCTATTTTATGGGGATGTTTGTCATGGCAAGGTTGGAGCTCTGTTGTAATATATTTATTCCTTGGATCTCTTGTGACAAAAATTGGTTATAAATTTAAAAATGAAAAAGGGATAGCTGAAAAAAGAGGTGGTAAAAGAGGTCCTGAAAATGTTTGGGGTTCGGCTGCAACTGGATTGTTTTTTGCAATAATGGTTAAATTGAATTTTACTAATTTAGTTTTTTACAAAATTGGTTTTGCTGCAAGTTTTGCAGCAAAGTTGGCAGATACTTTTGGTAGTGAAATAGGAAAAAGATTTGGTAGGAATACATATCTAATTACTTCGTTTAGAAAAGTTGAAAGAGGAACAGAAGGAGGAATTAGTTTAGAAGGCACAGCGGCAAGTGCCTTAGGTGCAATATTTATGTCATTAATAATGTTTATTTTAAATATTATCTCAACAAAATATCAATTTTTGATAGTTGCAATTTGTGGTTTTTTAGCAACAATTTCTGAAAGTTTTATTGGAGCTAAATTTCAAGACAAATATAAATTAAGTAATGAATTAGTAAATTCTATTCAAACAAGTATTTCTTCTATAATTGCTATTTTTGTACTAATTTTTTACCTCAAAATTTCTAGTTAAATTACCTTTTATCAAAATTAGGATTCCTTCCATTTATTAAGAATATCCCAACTTTTAAGACGTTGATAAATCCAAAGATGTCCATGCTCATTTAAGTGTATACCATCCTCTGCGATCCAATTCTTACTTCTATTATCTGAGTACATTTCTCTAAAAGTTGGCAGAAAAGGGACATTTTGATTTATACAGACTTCTTCCATTCTTCTTTCATAAGAATGGCAGAAATCATTTGAATACCATAAACATCCAGCAAATGGCATTTTGTTTTCATCAACTGGGGTTAGCCCAATTACAAATACTTGAGTTTGGGACTTCATTTCAAAAATTAATCTTTCTAATCCATACTCGAATCCATTTATCTCTAATTGGTGCCGCCCATTTTTTTGTCCAATTGTTGGAGTATCATTAAGACCCACATTTAAGAGGATAGCTTTGGGCTTATTTCTTCTTGTTTCTCCTCTTGATGACCATTCTTTTTCCCAACGTAAAGAAACCTTTTCAATTCCATCTCCTCTTACCCCTAGTGGATAAATAATTGGAAAATCATGAAATTTAGACCAATCTTTTCTTAGTCTTTCGCACCATCCTCCTCCTACAGTATCCCCCCATCCATATACTGAACTATCTCCGATTACAACCAATTGTTTTGGTAAAACAGGCACTATTTTCCTTTAAATTATTTCACTTGATTTGAGGAGATTTTTATTACTAATCAAGTTAGATTACTTTTGATTTTACCATTTATTAATTCTCCAATTATTGCAATTGAGCTATAAGCAAACAAAATCACTAGAACTTCTTCCCATGCAAATGAACTCAATGATTCTTGAAGTTGCCAACCTAAACCAACACCACCAATTACTCCTAGAATGGCTGTTTCTCTAATTATGATTTCGGATCTATAAGCACAATATGCTAAGTAACTTTTTGATTGTTTAACAAATAATCCGAAAAGCCAACTAGACCTCTTTGCAACTCCTAATGATTTCATCGCAATATATTGTTTATTATCTTGGTTATGTAAATTCGCCAAAAGCAATTTGCTTGTTATAGCTGCGTTATGTAATCCTAATGTTATTGCTGCTAAAGATATTGAAGGATCATTAAACATTAAGAGTAATAGAATTAATACAGGCGGTGGTATTAAACGAAATAAAAATGAGATTATTCTGATAATTGTAATTCCTATTTTATTATTTAAAATCAATATAAAAATTGGAGGAAAACTTATAGCTATTCCAGTAGATAAAAGACATAAAACTATTGTTTCTAATAATAGCTTTAAAAAATCGTATGAAATAAAATTAAAGTTTGATATCAAAAGATTATTGATTGAATTAAAAGGTATTGCATTTTTATTAAATATAAAATAAACAAAGAAAGATAAAGAAAATAAACTAATACAAAATAAAGCTATTACAAAAGAGGTCAAAAAATTCTTAGAAGTGTTAGAGAGGTTGAATCTTTTTAATAGTTTTTTTGAGATAATAATTAAAAAAGCTAAACCCCAAAGATAAGTCCATAGCTCTCGGAAATTCAAAGTTTGAAAGGATAAAAATATACTTGTGCCTATTCCTCCAATTCCAAACAATCCTAAAACTGCTGTACTTCTTATGGCACATTCCAAACGGTATAACCCAAAATTTTTAAAGGTTTCTATCACTGGAGCCCAAACTAATGTTATTAAAGTGGAAGATTTAATACCATTAATTTGTTTAATTGATTCAATAGTTTTAAGATTAATATTTTCTATTTGCTCACTAAAAACTTTTGCATTTATAGCAACATAAGGAATGCAAATAGCTATTATTCCAATTGAAAAATTTATACCATATATTTGCAATAATATAAGTCCCCAAATTATTTCATGAATCGATCTTATAAAAGTTAAAAATAAATTTAAAAATCTCTTTAAAAATATAGGTAAATTTAATATTTTATAAAAAATTTCTGAAGATAATATTCCAAAAATAACCCCAAATATAATACTTATTAGCCAACTAAAAAATGCAATAAAAATAGTTTCATTTAATCTTTTTACTAAGGTGAAAATGATTTCATTATTAATTTTTGGATTAAAGGCAGAAATAATAAATTCTTTAAATAATTCAATTCCTCCAATATGAAAATTAATAAATAGTTCATAGGCTATAGGTATACAAACTAGTATTTGTAGAAAAGTTATTGACGAAGAATTTAATTTTAATTTATTCAATTATCTAATAAATCTTGTTTAAATGATATTTTTTTAATTTAGTTTTCTCTAAATCAAATAATATTTCACCATTTTTCATTCCAATAATTCTATTAAAACCATCTAATAAATCTAATCTATGCAAAGAAATTAAAGTAGTGTTAGGAACTTTTATTTTATTTTTATTTTTAGTAATTAATAATAGATTTTTAATATTAGAAGTTAGTTTTGGATCTAAATTATTAAAAGGCTCATCAGCAAGTAGGATATCTGACTCTTGAATTAATGATCTTGCAATAGCAACTCTTTGTTTTTGGCCTCCAGATATTTTTCTAATATTTTTGGAAAAAATAGATTTCTTAAGATTACAAACTTGCATATATTGATGAGCTTTATTAAAAGAACTTATATTTAGTAAATTTTTAAAAGCAAATAGGAAACTTTGTTTTCCAAGAAGTCCACAATTAACATTTTGTTCTGCTGATAGATCTTCTATTAATCTTAAATCTTGCCAGATAGTTGATATCTTACTCTTTTGATATAAGTTTAATTTATCAAATTCCGTATTAAATAATTTGACTCTACCTTTGTTAGGCTTGAGTGTTCCGTTAAGAATAGATATAAGAGTAGTTTTACCCGCGCCACTTTTGCCTAATAAGGCAATTTTTTCACCCGATTTAATTCGTAAACTTAACTTGTTTAAGGTGAAATTATTTTTATTTTTATAGCTTACCTCTTTTAATTCGAGAAGAGGATTAATCATCTGATTTTTTTTAATTTTCTCGCGATTACCTCGATATTTTTATAGTCACTAGATTCTGCTTCTATAAATTTTTTTGCGTTGAACATATCTAATATCTTTTTATTTTCTTTATTTTTAATATCCAAATTAAGAATTGTAGATTTAAGTTCTTTAGTAAAACCTTTTCGAAATCTATTATCAAGATTTCCTTGAGCAACCCAATGATAGTCAACATAATCAGGAGTTATCCAAAAAAGATTTACATTATTTGTTCTTTTAGGATTATTTTTAAGATTGTTTTCCCACACTTGTTTATTTAAAGCTCCTGCATCAAAGGCTCCACTATTAACTAAAGCGATAGTTGCATCATGACTACCGCTAAATCCTACTCTTTTTCCTTTAAAGTTTTCTATTTTTATTCCAGCATCATTAAGGTAATATTCTGGCATTAACCTTCCAGATGTTGAATTTTCAGAACCAAAAGTAAATCTTAGATTCTTGAGCTTTTTAAGTCCATTTTTATTGGAAATTGAATCAAGTTTTAATTTCTTATTCACAATAAAAACGCTTTTAAATTCTTTATCAATATCTCGTTGAGCAATCACAATTGCATTAGGGGTTTGTAATCTTGCCTGAACTCCGGATAAACCACCAAACCATACTAAATCTAAATCATTTGTTCTAAATCCAGTAACCGCAGCAACATAATTAATAACGGGAATATACTTTACCTTTACATCTAGAGTCTTGGCTAATTCTTTTGCAAACAAATTAAATCTTTTGTCTAACACCTCTTGATTTTGATCAGGAATTGCCCCAATCTTTAAAACTTTTGGATTCGCATTCAAAGGTGATGAAAGAGTCGCAAAAAAAATAGTAGAGGTTACAACTAACTTTTTGATGTTAATAAAAATCTTATTCATTTAAAAGTAATAATTTAAAATGCCTTTCTCTAATCTTGTTAAGCCATCAAGAATCTTTTCTTTTGAAGAGGCACAAGATATCCTAATACATTGATCATCACCAAAAGGTTTTCCAGGCACCACCACTAAACCATAATCATTAAGAATTCTTTTGCAAAACTCTACAGAAGTCATGGATTTATTAGGTAATCTAGGAAATGCATAAAAAGCTCCATTAGGTGGATATATAAATAGTCCTTCGATATTTTTTAGCCCTTTATAAAGGACTTCTCTTCTTAGATCATAATGGCTATTGATTTCTAAGAAAAATTCTCGGTTTATTTTTAAAGCCTCTAAAGCACCTCTTTGAACGAAAGAACAAACATTACTTGTACTTTGGCTTTGTAAGGCTGATGATGCTTTAATAACATCTTTTTGTCCTACTAAATAACCAACTCTCCACCCAGTCATTGCCCAACCCTTTGCAAAACCATTAATTATAAAAATTCTTTCTTTTATGTCAGTTGCTAGTGAAGCTAAACTTAAATGCTTAAATTCTTTTTTAAGAATTAATTCGTAAATCTCATCTGAAAGAATATTAATATTTTTATTTTCTCTTACTAATTCTGCAATTTGTAACAACTCTTCTTTTGGCATTACTCTACCAGTTGGATTGTTGGGAGAATTAATAATTATAAATTTCGTTTTTGGAGATATCTTAGATTTTAAATCTTGTATATTTATTTTGAATCCATCTTCAGCCGAACAATTTAGGAAGACAGGCTTTCCCCCTGCCAATCTAACCATCTGAGGATAGCTTAACCAATAAGGAGCAGGTATAATAACTTCGTCCCCATCATTCAATAAAACCTGGAAAAGATTATAAATTGCCTGTTTTGCTCCATTTGTTACCATTACATTTTCATATTCAACATTTAAATTGTTTTGGGTTTGAAGTTTTTCAGCAATGGCTTTTCTAAGTTCTAAATCTCCTGAGGCAGGACCATATTTTGTATATCCATCAAATATAGCCTTACTTGTTGCTTTTAATATTTCATTGGGAGCATCAAAGTCTGGTTCTCCAGCACTTAAATTACATATGTCTTTTCCCTCTTTTGCGAGTTGATTAGCTTTAGCACTTATCTGCAGAGTAAGTGAAGGCTCAATAGAGAGTGCTCTTTTTGATAAATTTACTTCACTCATTTGATCTAAAGTTCTTTAAATATAACTTTTAAAAAATTTATTTTATTAATAAATTAAGAATAAGTAAAAGTATCACAGATTGGTTTAATTTGGTTCATTTTCTTAATTTAATTTATTTTCGTATTGTCTTTTATGAAAAATTAAAATGTGGATTGAAGAATTATATAGTTATTATTATTTTTTAAATCATTTTTAGTTTTAATATTATTTATAAGCTTTGAACTTAAATTTGCTTTGAAAAGATTAGTCATTAGTAGAGGTAATGTATTTGCAAATTTATTAATTATTGGGGAAGCACCTGGTGCTCAAGAAGACTTAGAGGGAGAGCCTTATGTTGGTAGATCAGGGAAATTGTTAGATGAACTATTAATAGAAGCAGGAATTGACTTACAAAAGGATGTATATTTTTGCAATGTAATTAAATGCCGTCCTCCAAACAATAGAAAACCAACTAATAAAGAAATAAATATTCATAAACCATGGTTAATGCAGCAAATTAAACTAGTAGATCCAAAATTTATTATTTTAACCGGTTCGACTGCTATGAGAACTATTTTGGAAATAAAGAATCCAATTTCTAAAACAAGAGGAAAATGGTTTAAGAAAGGTGGGAGAGAAATTATTACTATTTTTCACCCATCTTATTTGTTGAGATTCTCTTCAAAAGAGGTTGAAAAACCATATGATCTAACTTTAAAAGACCTTAAGAAGGTTAGTAGTAAACTATATGCTTTATAATTTAAGTAAGATTTTTTGAATTTCTAGAATTTAATGTCACTTACTCAATCAAAAGAGGTGAATAGTCTCTCAAGGAGATATTCAACTTATATTGAGAGAAGGATAACTAGAACAGTAATGGTTGGGAATATCGCAATTGGTAGTGATTATCCAGTAAGAGTTCAATCGATGATAAATGAAGATACCATGGATGTGGATAATTCTTATTTAGCAATTAAAAGACTTCATGAAGTTGGATGCGAAATAGTAAGACTAACTGTTCCTTCTCTAGCTCATGCAAAGGCTGTTGGGGATATTAAAGAAAAATTAATAAAAAATAATATAGATACCCCCTTAGTTGCAGATGTTCATCACAATGGAATGAAAATTGCAATGGAGGTTGCAAAACATGTTGATAAAGTAAGAATTAATCCAGGATTATTTGTTTTTGAGAAATCAGATCCTACAAGGACTGAATATACTGACGCTGAGTTTGAGACTATTAAAAAAACAATTCTTAAAAGATTTACTCCACTTGTAGAAGTTTTAAAGTCAGAGAATAAAGCTTTAAGAATTGGAGTTAATCATGGATCTTTATCCGAGAGGATGCTTTTTACTTATGGAGATACACCTTTAGGGATGACAGAATCTGCAATGGAATTCGTCAAAATATGCGATGAGCTTGATTTTCATAACATCATTATTTCTATGAAAGCATCAAGAGCACCAGTGATGTTAGCTGCATATAGAATGATTGCAGATAGATTAGATGCAGAAGGATATAACTACCCTTTGCATTTGGGTGTTACTGAAGCAGGAGATGGTGATTATGGAAGGATTAAGAGTACTGCAGGTATAGGAACACTTCTTGCCGAAGGTCTTGGAGATACTATCAGAGTTTCTCTAACTGAAGCTCCTGAAAAGGAGATTCCAGTATGCTATTCAATTTTGCAATCTTTAGGATTGCGAAAAACAATGGTTGAATATATAAGTTGTCCTAGCTGTGGTAGAACGCTTTTTAATTTAGAGGAGGTTGTAGATAAAGTGAGGAATGCCACTTCCCATTTGACTGGTTTAGACATAGCAATAATGGGTTGTATAGTAAATGGTCCAGGAGAAATGGCAGATGCTGATTACGGTTATGTAGGCAAAGGTAAAGGTACAATTGCTCTTTACAGAAGAAAAGAAGAGATAAAAAGAGTACCTGAGGATGAAGGGGTTGATGCTTTAATTCGGCTCATTAAAGATGATGGGAAATGGATTGATCCCTAAACTTATTTTTAATTTATAATTCAATTAATAGAAAAGTTAATGCTTATTACCGACCCTTGAATATAAAAAAATTGTTTAAAAATCAACTTATCTTTTTAATAGTGACAACTTTTTCTGGGATATTGGTGAGTAATCATTCAAAGGCGACAATTTTAGAAAATAACTACAAAGAGGTTATTGATCACGTTTGGCAAATAGTATATAGAGACTTCCTTGATTCAAGTGGGAAATTTGAGAGATCTAATTGGATTAATTTAAGAAAGGAATTTTTAGCAAAAAAATATTCAGATAATAATGAAGCTTATGATGCCATTAGAGATATGCTTTCAAATTTAGATGACCCATATACAAGATTTCTAGACCCAAAAGAATTTAATCAAATGAGAATAGATACTTCAGGAGAATTAACTGGAGTCGGAATACAAATTGCTAAAGATAAAGAATCTGATTCTATAATTATTATTTCTCCTATAGAGGGAACTCCTGCTTATGAGGCTGGAATTAAAGCTAAAGATATGATTTTATCAATCGATAATGTATCTACTAAAGGGTTGAATATTGAGGATGCAGTTAAATTAATAAGGGGCAGAAGGGGTACAAAAGTTAAACTTGAAATCCTAAGAAATGGGAATTCTTTTTACAAGTCCTTATTAAGAGAAAGGATAGAATTAAAATCAGTGACAAGCAAAATCAATGAAACTAAAGATGGATTATTAATAGGTTACGTGAGATTAAAGCAGTTTAATGCTAATGCATCAAGAGAGATGAAAGATACATTAAAAGATTTAGAAATAAAAAAAGTTTCTGGATATGTTCTTGATTTAAGAAGTAATCCCGGAGGATTATTAGAATCAAGTATTGATATTTCTCGTCAATTTATTGATAAAGGCATAATCGTAAGCACCTTATCTAAAGATGGTTTGAAAGAAACAAAAAAAGGTAATGGTAAGGCTTTAACAAAAAAACCTTTAATTGTACTTGTCAATGAAGGTTCGGCGAGTGCAAGTGAAATAGTCTCCGGAGCAATAAGAGATAATAACAGAGGTAAATTAGTAGGTAAGAAAACTTTCGGCAAAGGCCTTGTTCAGTCTATGCGAACTTTGGTGGATGGTTCAGGGTTAACAGTTACGGTGGCAAAATACTTAACTCCTAATGGAACAGATATAAATAAGTTTGGAATTACTCCAGATATAGAAGTCAAGATGAATTCTAATCCAATTCTTCAAAGAGAAATTGGTACTAAAAGAGATAGACAATATAGAGCTGGTGAGAAAGAACTTCTTAAAATTATTAAAAAAACTAAATTAGTAAGTCAGTTTCAACCTGATTCTGCAAATGTATTAGCTTTTTTTAAAAATAATGAAAATAATTTCGTTTATTCATTGAATTAGATGCTCATATCCAGCATTCTTTTTATTGGTTTGTAAGCTTTTTTAATTATTTCAGGGTCTAATTCAATTGAAGGGGAATTGTTTTTTAAACAATCTAAAATTTTTTCTAATGTATTCAATTTCATATATGGACACTCATTACATTTACAACCATCAATATCTGGTACTTCAATAAAATTTTTATTAGGTTCTTTCTTTTTCATTTGATGAATTATCCCAGGTTCAGTTAAAACCATATAAGTATCAGAATAATCATTACTAACGAAATCTAATAACTTACTGGTTGAACCAATAAAATCTGAAAGTACTAATAAATTTTGGCTGCACTCAGGATGGGCGATTACTTTTGCATCGGGATGTTTGTACTTTAATTTTAATAAGGCCTCTTCACTAAATGTTTCATGAACTATACAGCTGCCTGGCCAAAGTTTAAGTTTTCTCCCTGAGTTTTTTTGAACCCATCGACCAAGATTTTTATCTGGCGCAAATATAATTTTTTTATCTTTAGGAATTTTTTCTACTAATGAAACAGCATTGCTACTTGTGCAAATTAAATCACTTTGAGCTTTTACTTCTGCAGTACAGTTTATATAACTTACAACATAATGATCTGGATTTTCTTCTCTAAATTTTTGGAATTCTTCTGCAGGACAATCATCAGCCAAAGAACAACCTGCATCAATATCAGGTAATAAAACTGTTTTGTTTGGGCTAAGTATTTTTGCTGTTTCTGCCATGAAATGGACACCACAAAAAATTATTATGTCTGCATCATTATTTGCGGCTTTCCTAGAAAGGTCTAATGAATCTCCAATAAAATCAGCGATATCTTGAATTTCTGGCGCTTGATAATAATGAGCAAGAATTATCGCATTAGCTTTTAAGCAAAGCTCCTTAATTTCAGAAATCAAATCTTTTTCGTTGTGAATAGATTTCTGTTTTGCAGTAGAAGTTATACTGGTCAGGATTTACAATGTCTCTTAATAGATTATATGCCTTTAAATAGAAAAAATTCTGACAAATTTAAAAATTGCTATTGTTGGTGACTGTCACGGTCAGTGGTCTGAAGCGGATATTAGGATTTTATCGCTTATAAAACCAGATATTGTTCTATTTATTGGAGATATTTCTGATGGTAGTATCAAAATAATAAAGAAGATTAATCTAATAAAAATTCCTACTTATGTGATTTTGGGAAATCATGATCGAGGTAAACACTCCACAGGAGAGACTCTTTTAAAACAGATTCGTATTTTGCAAGAAAAATATTGTGCTTGGGATTTGAAAATATTTAATAATCAGTTAAATATTTTAAGTGCCAGGCCCTGTAGTTCAGGAGGTGGTTATTATCTTTCAAATGAGGTTAAAGCTGTTTATGGACCTATAAGCGAACAAGAGTCAGTTAATAAAATGCTTAAATGTTCAGAAAAAAATGTCAGAGAATTACCTCTTGTTTTTATGTCACATGCAG
>ERZ802819.504-NODE-504-length-25920-cov-18.5604_pt1 | contig 25920 bp, 19 predicted proteins | sample MGYA00345647_ERZ802819 | MGnify/ENA primary metagenome ERZ802819 (study PRJEB30503, sample SAMEA104212355) | marine metagenome | biome: Westerlies Biome; feature: [SRF] surface water layer (ENVO:00010504) within the epipelagic zone...; material: water...
TGCGCCTGCAATATAAGCCGATGGTGCGTTGGTTGTGGTTGGGCGCCTTGATGATTGGCCTTGGGGCGCTGGTGACTGCCTTCGATCGTCGATACCGATCGCAGCGATCCAATGTGCCGGCAGCACAGCAAGGAGTCGCAGCTGTTGCAGGCTAAGAAGTTTATCCCGCTCGTTGCCTTTGCCGTGCTTGCCGGCCTGCTCTTTCGTGGGCTGTCGATTGATCCGACCGAGCTGCCTGCTGCTCGTTTGGGGCAGCCCTTCCCCGATTTCGCCCAAACTGAATTAATAAGCGGCCGCCAGATTTCGGTGTCAGCGCTGGCCGAGCGACCCGCGCTGGTGAATGTGTGGGCGACCTGGTGCTACTCGTGTCGCGTAGAGCATCCGTATCTGTTGACCCTCGCCGAACAGGGTGTCCCGATCTACGGCCTCAATTACAAAGACGAGCCGGTCAAGGCCAGAGAGTGGTTGGCACAATTGGGCGATCCCTATCAGCTCAACGTGTCCGATGTAGAGGGCTCGGTCGGACTGGATCTCGGGGTCTACGGCGCGCCGGAAACCTATGTACTCGACGCGGCAGGGCATATCGCGCATCGGCATGTGGGTGTCTTGGACGAGGCAGTCTTTAAGCGCGACTTCAGTCGCTGGTTTCCGGCGGTGGCGTCGCCTGCGGTCGCAGCGGGTCCGGAGGGTGGTCAGTGAAGCCTGCGCTGAAAGCACTGATGCGCGCCATGATCTGCGGCCAATTGTGGCTCGCGCCGGTTGTTTTAGCTGTGATCGAAACCTACGAGTTCTCCTCTCCTGATCTCGAGCTGCGATATCACCAGCTCAGCCAGGAGCTGCGCTGCCCCAAATGTCAGAATCAAAATATTGCCGACTCCAATGCACCCATCGCGCGGGACCTGCGCGTTGTGCTCTACGAGCAGTTGGAGCAGGGCGCGACCGATGACGAGATCCTCGCGTTTATGGTGGCGCGATACGGAGAATTTGTCCGCTATCGCCCGGGTGTGGACCGCAATACGGTCTTGCTGTGGGCTGCCCCCGGGCTGTTGCTGACTTTGGGCGCTGTCGGTTTGCTATTTCATTTCAGGCAGCGCCCGAGTGCCCGGTCCACTGATCTCACTGAAGCAGAGCAAGCGGAAATCACGAGATTACTCGGGGAGCTTCGCGATTGAATAGCGCCTTTCCCGTATTCGCGCTGCTGTTATGGGTCGCAGCCGCAGCAATGATGATTTGGCTACCCCGAATCTGGCGTCGAGGCGGCGCCCCGGAAACGAACGAGGACTGGTTGCGGCTTCGTCAACGCGAGCTCGCGGGCGAGGCAGAGGCGGCTGAGCTTCGTGAGGAAGCCGCGTTGCGGTTGCTTGAGGACCAGGCTGGGGAGGCCTCCCCGGAGGTGCGCCAGCGTCCAGCGTATTCCGGGCGAGGGCAGCTTGCTGCCGTCGCGGCGGTTGCGATTGCGGCTTGGCTGATGTACCGGATGCTAGGCGGCTGGGAGGATGTTCAAATTGCTGAGCAGCTTGGGCGGATCGAGCAGTCGCAGCCTGAAGATGTGTTGGCGCTCATTGATCGGATCACGCTGCGCGCAGAGGCGCGTCCTGCAAACGCCGACTATGCGCTGTTGCTGGGTGAGTACTATCTGTCGGGTAATGAGCCGGCCGAGGCGTTGCGATATTACGATCGGTTGATTGAAGCGGGCGCAACAGCGCCCGAGATTCTCGGTAAAGCCGCTCAATCTGAATTTCTCTCTTCGGGTCGTGTGCTGAGCCGTCGGGCACGAGCTCGTGCCGAGCAGGCCTTGGCGGTCGATCCGATGCAGGCGGCCGCTTTAGCCACGATGGGGATGGCAGCGTTTGAGGAGGCAGACTATCGGCAGGCGATTGTTTACTGGCAGCGGCTTCGGGATTTGGAGCCGCCTGGCTCCCCCGGGCATGACATGCTCGGCCAGATCATTGAGCGCGCCCGACAGGAGCTCGGCGAGCCCCTTCCCGAAGCGATTGCCACAGCAGGCGTGGTGGTCGAGATCTCGCTATCCGGGGAGCAGCCGGTGCCGGCCGACGCCGTGTTATTTGTCCTGGCGCGCCCGGAGGGGGCCGAGTCAGGCATGCCGATCGCTGTGGTACGACAAACGCCATCAAGCTGGCCCCTGACCGTGCGCTTGGATGACAGCGCCTCCATGGCGGGTCAACAAATTTCGAGTTTCAACGCCGTGTCGATCGAGGTGCAAGTGTCCGCTAATGGGCAACCCGGGCGCGATAACGCGCTCGCCTGGAGAGCCCGTCCGTCGGTGCCGGTTGGATTTGGGGAACCCGTCAAAATCAACCTTCAGACCGAATAGTCGACGAATTTCGCCATCAAACATAGTGTTGTTGCCCGGAAGTCGATACACTACATATTGTGTTTTTGAGTGCTGTCGGCCCGAGGTGGGACAACAGCGCGACTGACGGGTAACCAGATTCAATAATGCGCCTGAAATCCATAAAACTGGCCGGTTTTAAGTCTTTTGTCGATCCCACCACGGTTCAGTTTCCGGGCAACATGTGTGCGGTAGTCGGCCCTAACGGCTGCGGCAAGTCCAACATTATCGACGCCGTCAGATGGGTGATGGGCGAGAGCTCCGCGAAGACCCTGCGCGGCGAGTCGATGACCGATGTCATTTTCAATGGCACAACCAGTCGCCAGCCCGTCAGTCAGGCGTCCATCGAACTGGTTTTCGACAACGCTCAGGGCAAGGTTGCCGGTGAGTTTGCCGCCTACAACGAAATCTCTGTGCGTCGGGTGGTCACCAGGCAGGCACAATCGGAGTACTACCTGAACGGGGCAAAGTGTCGCCGGCGTGACATCACCGATTTGTTTCTGGGGACGGGTCTGGGTCCTCGCAGTTACGCCATTATCGAGCAGGGAGTGGTGTCGCGGTTGATCGAGTCGAAGCCCGAGGAACTCCGGGTTTTCATCGAAGAGGCCGCCGGCATTTCCAAATACAAGGAACGTCGGCGCGAAACTGAGAGCCGTATGCGCCGCACCGCGGAAAACTTGGAGCGTCTCACCGATTTGCGAGACGAGCTCCAGCGCAATCTGTCGCATCTGGATCGACAAGCCAGGGCGGCTGAGAAGTATGCTGAGCTGAAATCAGAAGAGCGAACGGTACAGAGCGAACTGTACGCGATTCAATGGCGGAATCTGAGCGCCTCTCGGGGCCAAGTGGCGGGTGAAATTGGTGCGCTTGACGTCAAGCGTGAAGCGGCCCGAGCGGAAGTGACCCATACCATTAGCGGGCTAGAAGCCGCGCGATCACAGCAAACAGAGGCGGCCGATGCGCTGAATACAGCGCAGGAACAGTACTACGCGATCGGCGGTGAGGTGACCCGCGTTGAGCAGGCGTTGCGCTTTGCACAGGAACGTCGCGGAGAGCTTCAGCGAGACCTCGAACAAACCCGGAGCAGCCTCGACCAGACCCGACAGCTCCTAGATAGTGATCGGCAGCGACTCCTTGAATGGGAGGGCGAGCTGGAGCGTTCAGAGCCCGCGTTGACAGAATTCAGAGCGCAGGCGCGGCTTGGCGCAGAAGCGCTGTCTGCGGCGGACACCGCGATGCAGCAGTGGTCGCAAAATTGGGATGGCTTTAACGAGCGGGCGCGAGAGCCTAGTCAGGCAGCAGAGGTGCAGCAGAGCCGCATCGCTTACCTTGAGCAGGTGCTCACCAAACTTCAGGAACGCTCGCAAAAGCACGAGGCAGAGTGGGAAGCTTTGTCTTCCGAACCGGCAGACGAGGCAGTGCCGCCGCTGTCAGCAAAGATCGAGCAGGCGGATACCGAGATTGAAAGCCGAGAAGGTGAAATGGCGACTCTCAGAGGTCAGTTGACGGAGTCGCAGTCGGCGATAGAGCGATCGCGGCAGCAGCAGGACGATATCAGGGCTGCGCTTCAGGAGAGGCGAGGGCACATTGCATCCTTGACCGCGCTGCAGGAAGCGGCCTCCGATGACCGGGAGCGTGCCGCGTTGGGCGACTGGATAGAAACCGAATCTCTACAATCTGACGGCACGGTCTATGCCTCCCTCGAAGTCGATGCTGGCTGGGAAACGGCGATCGAGCAAGTGTTGGGAGAGGCGTTATCCGCGCAGCTTCTAGCGGAAGTCGATGTGAGAGGGCTGGCCGGGATTGCCGCGTTGCCATCAGGTGCCTTCGTGGTGGACAACAAACTGCAATTGGCGGGCGACGTGGCTGGCACTCTGGCGGCCCACGTGAGAGGTCCTGCGCGTGTGAGGAGTTGGCTGCAGTCTGTGCTGGTAGCGGAGAATCTTGATGAGGCGCAGCGCCTCTGTCAGGATTTGTCGCCAGGACAGTCGGTGGTGACGCCCGATGGGCATTGGCTGGGAGCGGGGTGGCACCGGCGCCGGTCAGAGTCGGATACCGCGGCAGGGATGCTTGCTCGGCAGAGCCAGCTCGAAGCACTGCAGTCAGAGTTCGAGGGCAAACGGTCGGAGGCCGACGAGCTTGAAAAGCGGATCAGTGATTTGCTGAAGACGCGCGTCGAGCTGGAAAAGCAGGCTACCCAGGCGCAGAAGGCGCAGCAGACGGCAGTCAACGAGCGGGCGGAACTTGTTGCAGAGCAGCGCGCTGCCGCCACCAAGGTCGAGCAGGTGATGCAACGCCGTAAGCGCCTGAAGTCGGACATTGAAGAGACCCAACGTCAGTACGAGCAGGAGCAGTCGAATCTGGCTGACGCGCGGAAGCACCTTTCTGAGTCGCTGGACCAAATGGAACTCGATCGCAATGAGCGCGAGCGCCTGCAACGCGAGCGCACGACGCTGACCGAGCAACTGACACGACAGCGCGAGGCTTCGCGTGAGGCCTCCGACGCCCTCGTGCGGGCTGAGCTACAAAGCCAGAATCTCGATACCCAGGTGAAGACACTTAAAGAAGGTATCGGGCGAATGGAGGCGCAGTTGCGTGATTTGGAATCCCGGGAGACTGAACTCACGGGCACCCTGCCTCAGAGTGATGACCCCGACGCGGAGAACAAGGCGCGACTGACTGAGTTGCTGGAGCAGAGGTTGGTCGCAGAGGGCGAACTGAACAGTCAGCGCACGCGGGTTGGCGAGATCGACAATTCATTACGTGAGCTTGAGGCGTCACGGATGAAGCAGGAACAGGCTGTCCAGGGCATCCAGAGTAATATAGAGCGCCTGCGTCTGCAGGAAACCGAATCCTCAGTTCGATTAGAAACCCTGGCTGAAGAAATTACCAAGCGCGACGCAGTCCCTCAGGAGATTGCCTCGGCGCTGCCTGAAGAGGCCAGCGAGGCTGAGTGGCAAGAAAAGGTGGACCGGGCCGGAGCCCGCATCAATCGCCTCGGGCCCATTAACCTTGCCGCTATTGATGAGCATGCGAAGGCTTCTGAGCGAAAGCAGTATCTGGATGCGCAGAATGATGATCTTGTGGCGGCTTTGGCAACGCTACAGTCGGCGATTCGAAAAATCGACAAGGAAACCCGGCAGCGCTTCAAGGACACCTTCGATCAAATCAATACTGGGTTTGCCGAGCTGTTCCCACGCGTGTTTGGGGGCGGTACCGCTTGCTTGGAGATGACGGGGGACGACCTGCTTGATACCGGCGTCGCGATTTTTGCCAGACCGCCCGGCAAGAAAAATTCCACGATTCATTTGCTGTCGGGTGGAGAAAAGGCGATGACGGCAATTGCGCTGGTGTTTTCCATCTTTCAATTGAACCCGGCACCTTTTTGTATGCTGGACGAGGTCGACGCACCGCTGGATGACGCCAACGTGGGTCGCTACGCCAGGATGGTCAGGGAGATGTCAGAGAAGGTGCAGTTCGTTTTCATCACGCACAATAAGATCACCATGGAGGCCGCTGATCAACTGATGGGGGTTACCATGCAAGAGCCCGGCGTGTCCCGTCTGGTAACCGTGGACGTCGAAAAGGCCGCGCAGTTGGCCGCCAGCTAGGGATTGCCCTATGGAGCAGTTGTCGATAAGAGACTGGATGATCCTCATCGGTGGGATGATGATTGCCGCGGTGTTGATCGACGCGGTCCGGCGCTATTGGGGTGAGAGACGGGCGGAGATCAAGCTGAATGCCCGCATTGAGCGTGCTGCTCCGCTGTCTGACGACGATGACGCCTTTAACTTGTTGACCGAGTTGCCTAACGGCGGTGCACGGATTGTGCATCGAGATGACCTGCAGATTGACCCGCAGGCGACGGCGCCAACATTTGAAGCCTCAGCCGCTGGGCGCGATCGGGCGCAATCACCCTCGCGAGATGAAGCCGCGCCGGATCCGATTGATGTTGCGGTCGCGGCCGAGCTTGTCGAGACCAGCGACACAGGGTCAACGGTAGGTGCGTCCGCCAGTACCGAATCCGCCAGCGATGATCCAGCGCTGAGTAAGCCCGATGCCGTCGAGTCGGCAGCCGGCGCTGGGACCTCCAGATCAGCCACTGACGCTGCCGCCCCCCTTGCAAACGCAGAAACATTAGAGGAAGCCGCATCGGCCGAGCGGACTGTGGCTCGCGAAATCACTGCCGAGTCGCAGGCGAAAGAGCAGGCGGAGCCGGCCTCGCGCCGACGAACCGTGAAGCCAGCGCCCGAGGCCGCCGAGAAACTGCTGACTGACGATGCCGATACGTCCGGCACCGTCGATTGGCTCGATACCCTTGAGCCCGATGAGCCGCCGGAACCAGACGCTCCTGAGCACGGACGGTTGCCGCGCGGGGCTAATACTCACGTTTTCATACTGTATGTGGTGGCGCAGGCGGAGGAGGGCTTTTCTGGTACTGACATTCTTGAAGTTCTGCTGGCCTGTGACCTGCGGTTTGGTGATATGGACTTTTTCCATCGTCACGAACGCGCGTCAGGACGGGGCCCAATTGAGTTCAGCGTCGCCAATATGATGAAACCCGGCGTGTTCGATATTGACAACATGGAGCCGCTACAGACCCGGGGTTTGATGTTCTTTGTCACGTTGCCGGGCCCCGCAGACATGCTGAAGGCCTTTGACTACATGTACGAGACGGTCAAGGTCGTCGCCAAAAGTCTCGGTGGCGATATCCAGGATGAGACGCGGAGCCTGATCACCCGGCAGAGTCTCGAGCATATGCGTCAGCAGATCCGGGAACTTGAAAGACGCCTGCTCGTTCGTCGGAACTGATCTGTGAACACCTCACCGGTTGAGGAAGTAGCAGCCCTCAGAGCCCAACTTCTGGACTGGGCGGAGGCATATTTCGAGCGCGATGCGCCGGTGGTGCCAGACGCGGATTACGATCAGGCCATGAAGCGACTGGAGGCGCTCGAGCGGGAGTTTCCAGATTTGGTGACGCCTGATTCACCGACTCAACGCGTCGGCTCGGCGCCATTGAGTGAGTTTGAGTCCGTGGAGCATCGTCTGGCGATGCTCTCCCTTGATAATGCGTTTTCTTCCGAAGACATGGACGACTTCCATCGCCGCGTCACGGAGCGGCTGGGTGCTGGCGATGTGGCCTACTGCTGCGAGCCCAAGCTGGATGGTGTGGCCGTCAGTATCGTCTACGAACACGGCGCGTTGGTGCTGGCGGCGACTCGCGGTGACGGTGCCCGCGGTGAGAACATCACAGCGAATGTGCGCACCATCAGCAACGTGCCTTTGATTCTGATTGGAGAGGGTGTGCCGCCGTACCTTGAAGTCAGGGGCGAGGTCGTGATCCCGCGAGACGCCTTTGAGCGAATGAATGCGCAGGCGAGAGCCGCCGATGAAAAGGTATTCGTCAACCCGCGAAACGCGGCTGCCGGGAGCCTCCGGCAACTGGATTCTCGGATTACCGCCAGACGACCGCTGACCTTTACCGCCTATTCGGTGGGTGCGGTAGAGGGTGACTTGCCCGCTGCTCATGACGCCATCTTGCGCCGGCTCAGCGAGTGGGGCCTGCCAATTTCCGAGTACATGCAAACGGTTAGCGGCATAGCCGCCTGTGACGACTACTACGAAGCGCTCGCCCGGCAGCGCGACACGTTGCCTTTTGATATCGACGGCATTGTTTTTAAGATCAATGGCATGGCGGAGCAAGAGAAGCTGGGCTTTGTCTCCAGAGCCCCCCGATGGGCGATTGCTCGCAAGTTTCCGGCCCAGGAAGTGAGCACTCAGTTGTTGGGCGTCGATTTTCAGGTAGGTCGTACGGGGGCGATTACGCCGGTTGCTCGCCTCGAGCCCGTGTTTGTGGGGGGCGTGACCGTCAGTAATGCCACGCTCCACAATGCCGATGAGATTGAGCGCCTTGGCGTTAAGTTGGGCGATACGGTTGTCGTTCGCAGAGCAGGTGATGTGATACCCCAGATCGTATCGGTAGTGGAGGGCAATACGTCGGGCTCGAGCCCGGAGCGCGCGCCGATCATTTTCCCTGATCAGTGTCCTGACTGCGGATCCGATGTGGCGCGCGAGGAGGGTGAGGCGGTGATCCGCTGTATTGGCGGCATGGCCTGCAGTGCGCAGCTGAAGGCGGTGATTCGCCATTTTGCATCGCGCAAAGCAATGGATATCGAAGGCTTGGGAGACAAGTTGATCGACCAGCTGGTCGATGATGGCCTCGTCGGCAGCGTTGCCGATATCTTTCGGTTGAGCCAGCCCCAGTTGGCTGCGCTAGATCGCATGGGCGACAAATCCAGCGAGAATTTGCTGGCATCGATCGACCAATCGCGATCAACGACCCTGCCCAAGTTTATTTACGCTCTGGGTATTCGCGAGGTCGGCGAGGCAACCGCGCGCGCCTTGGCAAACCATTTCCTGGAATTAGACGCCTTGCTGGCCGCGCCGACTGACGAACTGGAAGGGGTCGATGATGTGGGGCCCATTGTCGCGCGCCATATTCGGGGTTTTGCCAGCGATAACCGTAACAAACAAGTTGTCGGGGATTTATTGGCCCTCGGGGTCAATTGGCCGCCCGTTAACGTGGCCAGCAGTGAGGGGCCGCTGGCTGGCACTATCTGGGTGGTGACGGGCAAGTTGGAGTCGATGACCCGGGGTGATGCGGAGCAGCGACTGCGATCTTTGGGCGCAAAGACCGCCAGTAGCGTGTCTGCGAAGACCAGCTCCGTGTTGGCGGGGCCGGGAGCAGGCAGTAAGCGCAAGAAAGCCGAAGAGCTGGGCATATCGATTGTGGACGAGACCGAGTGGCTAGCAATGCTGGAGGAGATGGAATGAAATCAGTCAATCGATCGCGACAGGTCATCGCAGTGCTTGTGTTGCTGATCATATCGGGGTGTGCAACGTCTCCGCCCGAGCAGGTCGACAATGTTTGCGACATCTTCAGAGAGAAATCCGGGTGGTACGGCGATGCCAAGGATGCCCGGGCGCGATGGGGTGTGCCAATTTCGGTGTCGATGGCATTCATGTATCAGGAATCCCGCTTCGTCGCGACGGCAAAACCACCGCGTAAAAAGATATTTGGCGTGATTCCAGGGCCACGTCCATCTGACTCCTACGGATACTCACAGGCCAAGGAGAGCACCTGGGATTGGTATCAGCGCAGCACCGGTAACTACGGCGCAGACCGGGACGATTTTGGTGACGCCATCGACTTCATTGGGTGGTACAACAACGTGTCCAATAAAGAGCTGGGTATCAGCAAGCAGGATGCCTTTCGGTTGTATCTCGCATACCACGAAGGGCACGGCGGTTACCGAAAACAGAGCTACCGCAGTAAGGACTGGCTCATCGACGTCGCGCGCAAGGTGGATAGACAGGCCCAGCGCTACAATTCTCAGTTGCAAGAGTGTGCTGAAGAGCTCGAGCCGAGAGGTTGGTTCGATTGGTGGTGAGCCGCGTCCGGTTCCAGTGCGCAGGCTGTCACGTGAATGTCACATTACTGACATGTAATAGGGGTTTTTAGGCTCCAGCCAAAAACGGAGGCGGTATGTCAGCGAAAACAGTGCTGGTCGTCGATGACGAGGCAAGTATCCGCGAGATGCTTCGTCTGGCCCTCGAGATCTCCGAATTTGAGTGTCTCGAGGCGGCCGATATTCACGAAGCCTATCGGCTGATCACCGACGAATCGCCCGATATGGTGCTTTTGGACTGGATGCTGCCCGGCGGGAGCGGTATTGAGCTGCTTCGACGCCTGAAGAAGGAAGAGGCTACCCAGGCGTTGCCCGTGATCATGCTGACCGCCAAGACCCACGAAGATAACGTTGTTCAGGGGCTGGAAGTCGGCGCTGATGACTACATCACCAAGCCGTTTGCGCCTAAGGAGCTGATTGCGCGGATGAAGGCGATACTTCGCCGCTCATCCAGCGAGGAGGCAGGCAGCGAGCTGCGCGTCGGAGAGCTCGTGCTGGAAATTGACAGTCGCCGCGTGATGCTCAGTCAAAAAGCGCTCGAGATGGGGCCGACAGAATTCAAGCTGCTACATTTTTTCATGTCTCACCCGGAGCGGGCCTATTCCCGCGCGCAATTGCTCGATAGGGTTTGGGGGGCGAATGTGTATGTCGAAGAGCGCACGGTAGACGTGCACATTCGTCGCCTCAGAAAAGCGTTACAGGCGGGTGATCCCATCTATGCGGATTTGATCCAAACAGTGAGGGGCACGGGCTATCGTTTCTCACCCCGCGATCTGGCGGTGGCGTGACCACCCCCGGATTTCTTGTTCTGGAGTCACGCCGTCTATTAGCGGCACTGTTTATCGCCAGTGCGATGTGGTTGGTGACGCAGGACTGGAAATTGGCTTTGACGACACTGGCGCTCGTTCTGGCGACTATCTGGGGATGGCAACTGGCAAAGATATACCGCTGGTTCGCTGATCCTGAGCAACTGCCCCCCATTTCGAACTCGGGCCTCGAGGGTATTCTTCGTGACGTCTATGCTCTGCGTAGCCGAGACACACTGGGAGCCAAGACGCCCGCGCGGTCTCAGTCTTATCTAACAGACTCCATAGCGTCTATGCGCGACGCGGCGCTGATCATCAATTCAGATGGGCGGCTCGTGTGGTGTAATGACGCCGCCGAATATCTGCTGGGGATCAGTTTCGAGGAGGAAGAGGGTAGACCCTTCTCTGAAGTGGCACCCGGTAAGTCACTCAAGCGTTACATGCGGGAGGAGAACTTTCAAAAACCATTGCGAATCAAGCCAGGGCCGGATCCCGAATTTTGCCTGCAGCTAGAGTTTTCGCATTTTGGGGTCAACGACCGCCTGGTGTTCGTAAAAGATGTCACCGAGCAGGACAAGCTGGAGCGTATGCGGCGTGATTTCGTCGGGAACGTATCCCACGAGCTGCGCACACCGTTGACGGTGATCAAAGGCTATATAGAAACACTCCAATCTTTGATGTCGGATTCTGATGCGCGGCTTAAAAAGTCGCTCGGCTCAATGGATATTCAAGCAGCTCGCATGGAGAACTTAATCTCGGATCTACTGTGGCTGTCTAGAATAGAGAGCGTGGAAGGGGAGCGTAAAGATGACCAGCTTGACATGGTCGACCTGCTTACCCATTTGTGTGATGAGTTGATGCCCGCTTGGCCTGACCGAAAAATTGAGCTGGTGACTACTTCAGAACTCTGTGTGCTGGGTAGTGCCGCGGAATTACGCAGTGCCATCAGCAATCTGATTGTGAATGCCCTCAAGTACAGTGAAGCTCCTGTCAAGGTTACGTGGGCGAATACTGTTGTCGGACCTGAATTGCTTGTAGAAGATCAGGGGCTCGGTATCGACGCCAAGCATATTCCGCGGTTAACCGAGCGCTTTTATCGCGTCGATAAAAGTCGCAGTCAGGCAACAGGTGGGACCGGGCTGGGTTTGGCGATTGTCAAACATGTAGCGGTATCGCATGACGCAAAATTGTTCGTTGATAGCGAGGTGGGTCGGGGTAGCACATTTCGGTTGGTCTTTCCCAGCGAGCGTGCTGTAGCCTGTGCCGTCTGCTCAAGGGAGAGTCGCCCGGTCGAATCTCGCCAGTGACGGCTTTGGTATCAAACTGACTTTAGGTTTTGTAACGGTTAGCATTGCGGGCTCCTGACGTCGGGATACAGCTATGAGTCGGTTCTGGATCGACAAAATATCGGGCCTAAAGCCCTATGTGCCGGGAGAGCAGCCGACTTCGGATACGCTGATCAAGCTCAATACCAACGAGCATGCGTTGCCGCCCGCTGAGTCAGTTTTGGCCGCGCTAAAAAGCGCCTCGGGTGAAGCGCTTAGGCGTTACCCTGACCCCGCCGCGTCAGCATTAAGATCTGCGATTTCTGCTGCCGAATCCGTTCCGCCAGACCACATATTCGTTGGCAACGGCTCCGATGAAGTGCTTGCGCACCTGTGGTTTGCCTTGCTGAAAGGCAGACGAGTTCAGACGCTGGATATGACCTACGGCTTCTATCCCGTCTGGGCGGGACTCTATGATGCGGTCCTTAAGGAAGTGCCGGTGCTGGATGATTTCTCGGTAGACCTCGACGCATTAAAAAACAGTGATGCCGCGGTCGTGCTAGCTAACCCCAATGCACCAACAGGCAGGGCGCTGAGGCGTGAAGATATCGCCTCGCTCGTTGATTCAAATTCTGATCGATTGGTGGTCGTTGATGAGGCTTATTTTGGTTTCGGTGCAGAGAGCTCAGTGCCCTTGGTTGCGGACCATGACAATCTCATTGTGACCCGCAGCCTCTCCAAGAGCCACGCGCTGGCGGGCATGCGAGTGGGTTACGCTATTGCGCAACCAGATCTCATTGAAGGCTTGATCCGCGTCAAGGACTCTTTTAACTCCTATCCCCTGGATACTGTTGCGCAGGCAGTGGCGACGGCGGCGATCCAAGACACGCAGTGGCTTGAGAATGCTTCACAGAAAGTTCGCGAGGTCCGTGAGGTCATGAGCGCAGGGTTGCGGACGATCGGTTTCGAGGTGCTACCCTCACAGGCCAACTTTATTTTTACTGAACACCAGTCACTCGCCGGCAAGCAAATCTTCGACGCCTTGCGTGCCCGGGAGATCCTGGTGCGGCGCTGGGATAAGGAACGCATTGAGAATTGGTTGCGCATCTCAGTGGGCACAATGGCGCAAGCTGAGCAGCTTTTGGCAGTGATGAGAGAGATCGTCTCGGCTGAGGCCGGTTGAACTCGCTCAGCGGCGCCGGAGCACAATAGACCCGATGCTATAGCCCGCGCCGAACGAACATAATATAGCCAGGTCGCCGGCTACCAGATCCGCGTTGTGCTTGTGGAAAGCAATCACTGAACCTGCCGATGAGGTATTGGCATACTCATCGAGGATCGTTGGCGACTCCTGCTCGGTGGGCGATCTCCCGAAAACCTTGCGAGCGATAAGATCATTCATATTTTGGTTCGCCTGATGCAGCCAAATCCTTTTTAGGTCGTCGGCCGCAATGTTCATGTTAGCCAGCTGGCCCGTGATTTGCTCTGCCACCGCAGGACAGACTTCTTTGAACACTTTGCGACCTTCCTGAATAAACAGTTTGTCGATTTGACCGACCCCGCTCTCGTCGGCGCGATTCAGGAAGCCAAAATTGTTGCGGATGTTATTGGAAAACAGCGTCTGCAGGCGCGTATCCAGAATATCCCAACCAGATCCTCTGGCGGCTGTGGAATCACTCTCGACCACTACCGCTGTGGCCACGTCGCCGAAAATAAAGTGTGAGTCGCGGTCGCGGAAGTTGAGATGACCAGTACAGATCTCCGGGTTCACAACCAATACACGTGCGGCGCTGCCGGATTTCACTGCGTCGCTGGCCTGCTGTATGCCGAAGGTGGCAGAGGAGCAGGCCACATTCATGTCGAAGGCGAAACCATTGGCGCCAAGGGCTGACTGGACCTCGATTGCCATCGCGGGATAGGCGCGTTGCATGTTGGAGGCGGCAACAATCACGGCGTCTAGTTCATGTGCGCCAATGCCTGCCTCGGCCATGGCTTGCTCGGCCGCTCTACAAGCGATTTCGCACATGACCGACGGCTCGTCGTTATGCCGCTCTGGAATTTTGGGCACCATACGCTCGGGGTCGAGAATGCCGGCTTTATTAATGACGTAGCGAGATTTGATGCCTGAGGCTTTTTCTATGAACTCGGCGGACGAGTGAGTTTTGGCCTCCAATTCCCCCGCGGCTATCGCTTCAATGTTATCAGCGTTGTAAAGATCGACCCAGGCATTGAACGAGGCGACCAGTTCCTCATTACTGATGCTCTCGGCCGGGGTGAACAGCCCCGAGCCTGTGATCACCGCAGAGGCTGTCATGGATCGACTTACCGCTGATCCAGCGGGATGAAATCTCTTTCGGTCTCCCCGGTATAGAGCTGACGAGGACGGCCGATGCGATAAGCCCCGCCGATCATTTCGTTCCAGTGCGCGATCCAGCCTACCGTTCGGCCTATGGCAAAGATCACCGTAAACATTGACGTTGGGATGCCGAGCGCCTTCAGAATAATGCCGGAGTAAAAATCGACGTTGGGGTAGAGCTTCTTCTCGATAAAGTACTCGTCTTTGAGCGCAATTTCTTCGAGTCGTTTGGCAATTTCCAGATTTTCGTCCTCGATGCCTAGCTCTGCCAAGACCTCATCCGCAGCCTGTTTCATGACTTTGGCCCTCGGATCAAAGTTCTTATAGACACGGTGTCCGAACCCCATCAGGCGGAACGGATCGTCCTTGTCTTTTGCCTTGGCGATGTATTCGTCGATATGGTCCACCGTGCCGATCTCTTCAAGCATTTTCACCACGGCTTCATTGGCGCCGCCGTGGGAGGGACCCCAGAGTGCCGCGATACCCGCTGCAATGCAGGCAAAGGGATTGGCTTGCGAGGAGCCCGCGAGGCGCACGGTAGACGTCGAGGCGTTCTGCTCGTGGTCGGCATGGAGCAGAAAGATCCGATCCATGGCGCGCGCGATAGTGGGCGACACCTTTGTCGGTTCACAGGGATTGCCGAACATCATGTGCAAGAAGTTAGCAGCGTAATCCAGACTGTTATCGGGATACATGAATGGCTGGCCAATGGAGAATTTGTAACTCATGGCTGCAATGGTGGGCATTTTGGCGATCAGCCTGAATGCTGCTACTTCGCGATGCCATGGATCGGAGATGTCTGTGGAGTCGTGATAGAACGCGGAAAGCGCTCCGACCACTCCGCACATGATGGCCATGGGGTGCGCATCACGACGAAAGCCGTTGAAGAAGGTTCGGATCTGCTCATGCACCATGGTGTGCCGGGTCATGATGCCCACGAACTCGTCTTTCTGCTCGGCGGTCGGCAGCTCGCCATTGAGCAATAGGTAGCAGGTTTCTAGATAGTCCGAATGCTCGGCCAGCTGCTCTATCGGATAGCCCCGATGAAGCAGCACCCCTTTCTCGCCATCGATAAAGGTAATTTGTGATTCGCAGGACGCCGTCGATGTGAAACCGGGGTCATAAGTGAAGTAACCGTTGGCAGTCAGCTTGCCCACATCGACAACATCAGGGCCCAATGTGCCCGAGTGCACGCTCAGATCGATGGCCTGCTGAGTTCCATCCTCATGGGTGAGGTTCAGGGTGGCGTGTTTGTCGGACATAGAGGATCACTACCGCTTGAAATAAGAGGGTGCCAAACTAATGCTGAGCGCCTGACATGTCAATTTGAAACGCGCTGAATGGATCAACTCATCAGGCGGATCGGGGACCCGAGACGGAAAATTGTAATCAATTGTGAGCCCACCTATACTCCGGACCGCGGAAGATATCGGGTCATCCACCGTAACCTCCGCCGCAACCGCAACTACTCTGAGATTTAACGTGAGACCAACTTCAAGAGACACGCGTCCTGTCAATTTGGACCTTGGCACCATTAACTTGCCAGTGACCGCTTATGCCTCCATCACACACCGCGTGACCGGGGTGCTGATGTTTTTCTCCAGCTTTCTGATGTTGTGGGCTCTCGATCAGAGTCTTGCCTCTGAAGCCTCCTTCAACGCGGTGGCGGCGGTGCTGTCCTCACCGCTAGCCAAGCTGGTCAGTTGGGGTATCGCATCGGTGCTGACTTACCACGCGCTTGCGGGGATCAAGCACCTCATCATGGATGCGGGCATTGGTGAGACGCTGCGGGGTGGTGTGTTGGGCGCGCGCATCGTGTTTGTGCTGGCGGCTGCGGCCGCAGCGGTGTGGGGGGTGCTGATATGGTGACCTCTGTTACAAGCTTCAGCCGAACTGGGCTATCTGACTGGCTAATTCAGCGGGTCACCTCTCTGGTGTTGCTCGCATATTTTATTGTCATCGCCTACCAGTTACTGGGTTCAGTTGACTACACTTCGTGGCGATTGCTGTTTGACCAGACGTGGATGAAGGTCTTCACCTTGATGGCAGCTCTTTCGCTGGCGGCACACAGCTGGATCGGCTTGTGGTCAGTGTTCACGGATTACCTGACCGAGAGAATGTTAGGGCCGAAGGGCAACGTCATCAGGTTGTTTTGCCAGCTGGGCGCGTCACTCGCTCTGGTGGGTTACGTGATTTGGGTGATTGTCATTATTTGGAGCTGAGGCGTCTTGGATCAGCTGTGAACAAGGGGGGCGATGTACCACGAGGCTCCCGGGATAGACGTGAGATTTATGAGAACAATTTCTTTTGATGGGGTAATTGTAGGCGGAGGCGGCGCTGGAATGCGCGCGGCGTTGCAGTTGGCCCAGTCCGGTTATAAGACCGCCGTTATTTCCAAGGTGTTTCCGACGCGCTCACATACTGTGTCCGCACAGGGCGGTATCACCTGCGCAATTGCCAGTGCTGACCCTCAGGACGATTGGCGGTGGCACATGTATGACACCGTGAAAGGCTCTGACTACATAGGCGATCAAGACGCGATTGAATACATGTGCTCGGTCGGCCCAGAGGCGATCTTCGAGTTGGAGCATATGGGCCTCCCGTTTTCTCGTACCGAGGAAGGCCGCATCTACCAAAGACCCTTTGGTGGGCAATCGAAGAATTTTGGCGAGGGGGGACAGGCGGCTCGGACGTGTGCGGCGGCTGATCGCACCGGCCACGCACTCTTGCATACGCTGTATCAAAACAACATCAAAAACGAGACCGTCTTTTTTAACGAGTGGTTCGCTGTTGATCTGGTCAAGAACCAGGACGATGCGGTGGTGGGTGTGATCGCCATTTGCATTGAAACGGGTGAGACCGTATACGTGAAATCCAAGGCGACGGTCTTCGCTACGGGTGGTGCTGGCAGGATCTATGCCTCCACCACCAATGCGCACATCAATACCGGTGATGGCATGGGCATGGCACTCCGCGCGGGCGTGCCTGCGCAGGATATGGAGATGTGGCAGTTCCATCCGACTGGAATCTACGGTGCCGGCACGTTGGTCACTGAGGGCTGTCGCGGAGAAGGTGGCTATCTGGTCAATAAGGACGGCGAGCGCTTTATGGAGCGATACGCGCCCAACGCTAAGGATTTGGCTGGCAGAGACGTGGTGGCGCGCTCGATGGTGCTTGAGATTCTCGAAGGCCGGGGCTGCGGCCCTAACGGTGATCACGTGAAGCTCAAGCTGGATCATCTCGGTGAGGAGGTTCTAGAATCCCGACTCCCCGGGATCTGCGAATTGAGCCGCACTTTTGCTCATGTCGACCCTGTTAAGGAGCCCATCCCGGTTGTACCGACTTGTCACTACATGATGGGCGGTATTCCCACCAATGTTCACGGCCAAGCCTTGACTGTCGATGCGCAGGGCAATGATGCGGTCATTCCAGGCCTTTATGCGTGCGGCGAAGTCGCCTGTGTATCAGTGCATGGTGCGAATCGACTCGGCGGCAACTCGTTGCTGGACCTCGTGGTCTTTGGGCGTGCCTCTGGTCTGTTTATCGAGAAGTCGCTGCGTGAGGGAATTGAGCTCCGGGACGCGTCACAAACTGACATTGAGGCGGCTGGTGCGCGGCTTGAGGCACTCAACGCCCGAGAGCAGGGCGAGCAGGTGGCACCATTGCGACACGAGTTGCAGGAAATCATGCAAAACCACTTTGGCGTGTTCCGCACCGGTGAGTTCATGCGCGAGGGGATCGCCAAGCTGGCTGATTTGCGAGAGCGCGTAGAAAACGTTGCACTCGCTGACCGATCAAACGCGTTCAACACCTCGCGGATCGAGTGTCTGGAACTGCAGAACCTGTTCGAAACCGCTGAAGCCACGGCGGTGGTTGCCGAGGCTCGAGATGAGAGTCGCGGTGCTCACGCGCGAGAAGATTTCACTGAACGAGATGACGAGAACTGGCTGTGTCACTCCCTTTATCAGAGTGAGGGAAAGCAAGTGTCCAAGCGCAGCGTCAACTTTACCCCGCAAACCGTTGAAACCTTCCAGCCGAAGGCGAGAAGTTACTGAGTTATTCAGGAGCGATAGCACATGTTACAGGTCAGCCTATACCGTTATAACCCCGAGAGCGACGAAGCCCCGTACATGCAGGATTTTTCTGTCGACACGGGCGATCGCGATCTGATGGTGCTGGACGTACTGGAGCTCATCAAGGCTGATCACGATGGCAGCGTGACCTACCGTCGCAGTTGCCGGGAGGGTGTCTGCGGGTCAGATGGTCTCAACATGAACGGCAAAAATGGGCTGGCGTGCATCACGCCCCTCTCTGAGAGTATTAAAGGCGGCAAGCTGGTGATTCGTCCTCTGCCGGGATTGCCCGTGATTCGCGATCTTGTCGTCGATATGAGCCTTTTTTACGCGCAGTACGAAAAGGTGCAACCCTACTTGCAGAATCCCACACCGGCGCCAGCGATCGAGCGACTGCAGTCTCCTGAGGAGCGCGCGCAGTTGGATGGGTTGTATGAGTGCATTCTCTGCGCCTGTTGCTCAACCAGTTGCCCGTCTTTCTGGTGGAATCCCGATCGATTTGTCGGTCCCGCCGGTTTGCTGCAAGCGTACCGATTCCTCGCCGACAGTCGTGACACGGCGACAGAGGACCGACTGGCCAAGCTGGATGATCCTTTTAGCGTGTTTCGCTGCCACGGCATTCAAAACTGCGTCAACGTCTGTCCCAAGGGGTTGAATCCTACTAAGGCGATTGGCCATATCCGTACCATGTTGCTTAATCGGGCGACCTGATACCGGCCGCACGGTAGTGGTGATGGGTGTCATAGCTGACTGTCATATCGGCATCCCGTAGACTGCATATCAGGCATATAGCGCATAACTGTCAGTTATTTTAGGGGCGACGCACCCCGGGAAATGTCAGTAATTATGCCGTTTTTGCCATTAGGCGGGCGCCCAAAAAAAACATTTACCCTAGACTAGGTCCCACAAGCGGAGTGACCGGTGGCCGAGACGAGCTACCGCTTCGCAACACCACAGGGGGCAACAGTGACACAGGCGACGCCTATACCCGGCATGCTGGCGCAGTGGGCAACATCTCACATTGCGGGTGGTAACGCCGAGTATGTGGACGCGCTGTACGAGCACTACCTTCAGGACCCCAACGCCATCCCGCCGGAATGGCGCGACTATTTCGATCAATTGCCCCGCGTGGCTTCTGACACCCATGCACTCCACGATGTGCCTCATTCGGTGCTGCGTGACCGATTTGCGCGCATTTCCAAGATGCGGGTGCGCACCGATGCAACAGTCGCGCAGGATTCACAGGCGACCGAGTACGAGCGAAAGCAAGTCAGAGTGGTGCAGCTCATATCTGCGTACCGGCAGCGTGGGCACCAAGAGGCACAACTTGATCCGCTAGCGTTGGCACAGCGGCCGTCGGTCCCGGATCTGGACCTCACCTTTCATGAGCTAACTGAGGCGGATTTAGATACCACCTTTCAGGTGGGTACTGTGTACTTTGGTCGCTCCGAAGCCACCTTGGCAAGCATCCGCGACGATCTGGCCGCCACCTATTGCGGCACCGTGGGGGCGGAGTTCATGCACATCGTGGATACCGAGGAGCGGCATTGGATCATGAGCCGCATGGAAGCGGTGCGCAGTGCGCCCGACTTTTCAGCTGAGCAGCGGCTCAACATCTTGCGGCAACTGAACGGTGCAGAGGGTCTCGAGCGATCGCTAGGCTCTAAATACCCCGGAACCAAGCGGTTTGGTCTCGAGGGTGGGGAAAGCCTCATACCGATGATGAGTGAGGCGATTCAGCGAATCGGCGGTTACGGTGCCAAAGAAATATGTATTGGTATGGCGCACCGCGGCCGACTCAACGTGCTGGTCAATATTTTGGGTAAAAACCCGGTCGACTTGTTTGACGAGTTCGAGGGGAAAGTGAGCCACATCGGCTCCGGTGACGTGAAATACCATCAGGGATTTTCATCGAACATGATGACGCCAGGAGGCGAGGTGCACCTGGCGCTGGCCTTCAATCCCTCCCATCTTGAGATCGTGTCGCCGGTTGTCGAAGGTTCGGTTCGCGCAAGGCAGGATCGTCGCGCTGACCCCGATGGGCAGACGGTGGTTCCCATCGTGCTGCATGGCGACGCGTCCTTCGCGGGCCAGGGTGTCGTCATGGAAACCTTCCAGATGTCCCAGACGCGGGCTTACCGCACAGGCGGGACCCTGCACATCGTACTGAACAATCAGATCGGCTTTACCACCAGTGAGCCTGCCGACGCGCGCTCTACAGAGTACTGCACCGACATAGCCAAGATGGTTCAGGCGCCCATATTCCACGTCAATGGCGATGACCCCGAGGCGGTGGTGTTCGTGACCCAGCTTGCCGTGGACTACCGCAACCAGTTCAACAAGGACGTGGTGATCGACCTCGTGTGCTACCGACGCCGTGGCCACAACGAGGCGGATGAGCCGTCTGTGACGCAGCCCGGCATGTACGACAAAATCAAATCGCACCCCTCGACGCGGGAGTTGTATGCCCAGCGGTTGATAGCGGACGGATTGGTAAGCCAAGAGCAAGACGCGGCTTGGGTTGAGGATTATCGCGAGGCATTGGAGCGGAATGAGCCGATGGTGAGCTCGCTGGTCTCTGAGCCCAACAAGGCGTTGTTTGTTGATTGGACACCCTATCTGGGGCACCGCTGGGACGTGGCCGCGGATACCGCGGTGCCGCTGGGGCAGCTCAAGGCGCTGTCCGAACAAACCAATGCGGTACCCGAGGCTTTCTCCGTTCATCGGGTCGTAAAGAAGCTCATGGACGATCGGCTCAAAATGGGCGCCGGCGCGCTGGAGGTGAACTGGGGCTTTGCAGAGACGATGGCCTACGCGTCATTATTGGAAGAGGGCTATCCCGTCCGCCTCACAGGGCAGGACGTGGGGCGGGGTACTTTTAGTCATCGACACGCGGTGCTCCACAATCAACGCGACGGCCAGACCTACGCTCCCCTGCAGCAGCTGAGCACGGAGCAGGCGCCCTTCAGGATCTATGATTCTCTGCTCTCCGAAGAGGCGGTGCTGGCATTCGAATATGGCTATGCCACCACGTCCCCCGGAGGGCTGGTGGTGTGGGAGGCGCAGTTTGGTGATTTCGCCAACGGTGCTCAGGTGGTCATCGATCAATTTATTTCCAGTGGTGAGAACAAATGGAGTCGGCTGTGCGGGCTGACCATGTTGTTGCCCCATGGGTACGAGGGCCAAGGACCGGAGCACTCGTCGGCAAGGCTGGAGCGATTCTTGCAGCTGTGTGCTGAGGACAACATTCAGGTTTGCATTCCCAGCACCCCGGCACAGGTGTTCCACATGTTGCGGCGGCAGGCCGTGAGGCCACTCAGGACCCCGCTCATTGTCATGACACCCAAAAGCCTGCTGCGACACAAGGAGGCGGTGTGTCGGTTGGAGGAGCTGTCAGAGGGTGGCTTCCAGACGGTCATTGACGAGACGGATGCCCTCGACCCCATGGCGGTGAAGCGAGTGGTGCTGTGTGCGGGCAAGGTGTTTTATGACCTGCGGGCCGCGCGGCGTGAGCGAGGCATTGAGGATATAGCCATCGTGCGTATCGAGCAGATGTATCCATTCCCTCGTCTCGATTTACAGGCGGTGCTCGCCCGTTATCCCAACCTTGAGGACGCGGTGTGGGTTCAGGAGGAGCCTAAAAATCAGGGCTCCTGGTATGCCATGCAGAGTCGCATGTCCACAGCGCTGCGCAAAGAAAAGGTCGATGTCTATTTGCGCTACGTGGGCAGGGAGCCCTCTGCGTCTGCAGCGGCGGGCTATTCCGCATTGCACCTGCGGGAGCAGGAACAATTTATTGATGAAGCGCTGGGCCCGATGCCCTGGGGCTTTTAATACAAGGATGCTGTGATGACAGTTGAAATCAAGGCGCCCGCTTTTCCAGAGTCCGTTGCAGATGGGGTCGTTTCCGCATGGCACAAAGGGCCGGGAGACAGCGTCGCGCGAGACGAGCTGCTGGTAGAAATCGAAACCGACAAGGTTGTGATGGAGGTGGTCGCACCGGAGCCTGGTGTGATCGAGACGATCATGGTCGCAGAGGGCGAAACCATCACTAGTGAGGCCGTGTTGGCCACGTTAGCTGCCGGGGCCGTGAGCGTACCAACACCGTCAGCTAAAACATCTGGATCGACCGAGGATGCCCCAGACGCCGCAAGCGGCACTGCTGAATCGATCCCAATGGGCCCCGCAGTGAGAGCGTTGTTGGATGAGCATGGTCTCTCGCCGGAGGGTATCGCTGCGACGGGGAAGGGCGGGCGGCTATTGAAAGAGGATGTGCTGTCACACCTGAAGCAGACACCTGAGCAGCCTGCGCCTCAGCCGTCTGCGCCATCCTCTCCGGCCGCATCTCCAGCGGCTGTTGAGCTGAACGTAGATGGGCCTACCAGCGAGCGAATCGAGAAGCGGGTCCCGATGACACGGATGCGCGCACGCATTGCGGAGCGACTATTGGGTGCTACTCAGCAAACTGCCATGCTGACGACCTTCAACGAGGTCAACATGGCGCCATTGATGAAGTTGCGCCGGCAGTATCGTGATGAGTTTGAGTCCGTGCACAACGGCACGCGACTCGGCTTCATGGGGTTCTTTGTCAAGGCGGCCTGCGAGGCTTTGAAACGATTCCCGGAGGTGAATGCGTCAATCGATGGGAACGACGTGGTCTACCACGGCTACCAGGATATCGGCGTGGCGGTCTCGGTTGACGAGGGGCTGGTGGTGCCGGTGCTGCGCGATGCCGATTTTATGAGTATTGCCGATGTCGAGGCCGCTATTGCCAGCTTTGGTAGTAAAGCCCGGGACAAAAAACTGACCATTGAGGAGATGACCGGTGGTACCTTCACGGTATCGAACGGGGGGGTCTTTGGCTCACTACTGTCCACGCCTATCCTCAATCCACCGCAAACCGGCATTCTCGGCATGCACACAATTCAGGAGCGGCCCATCGCGATGGATGGCGAAGTGGTCATACAGCCGATGATGTATCTCGCGCTTTCCTATGACCATCGCTTGGTCGATGGCAAAACAGCCGTTCAATTTTTGGTCACGATTAAGGGCCTGATAGAGGATCCCGCGCGGATTCTTCTGCAAATTTGATAAAGGGGGTATACCTTGTCCAACCCATTCGATGTGATCGTTATTGGCTCGGGTCCCGCCGGGTATGTGTGTGCGATCCGCTGCGCACAGCTTGGACTGACAACCGCAGTAGTTGAGCAAAATGTGAACGAGCAGGCTCAGCCGTTACTGGGTGGTACCTGTCTGAACGTGGGTTGCATCCCCTCAAAAGCATTGCTGGACAGCTCCCATCGCTACGCAGAGGCTGCGGGGCATCTCTCTGATCACGGCATCGGTGTGGATGGCGTCTCGCTCGATGTTGCCGGCATGATGGCGCGCAAGGACAAGATTGTTTCCCAGTTGACTGGTGGTGTTTCAGGTCTACTTAAGGCCAACGGCGTGTCGGTCATCACCGGTTCTGCGGTGCTCCTGGCGGGGCGGCAAGTCGAGGTCACAGACGCTTCGGGTGAGAAGAGTATCCATACCGCTGGCAATATCGTACTGGCCGCAGGGTCAGAGCCCGCTGCAATTCCGCCCGCGCCGGTAGACGGCGATCGCATAGTCGATTCAACCGGAGCCTTGTGTTTCGAGGCAGTGCCTGAACGCTTAGGTGTGATCGGCGCGGGGGTGATCGGACTCGAGCTGGGGAGCGTCTGGGCGCGCCTGGGTGCCAACGTGATCACGCTGGAGGCGATGGATCAATTCCTGCCCAATATGGACGAACAGATTGCTACTGAATCCGCGAAGATCTTTGCCAAGCAGGGTCTGGATATCCGGCTCGGTGCCAGGGTTACTGATGTTGCAGTTAGCAGTGACGCCGTGTCGGTGACCTACACGCAAAACGATAGCAGCGAGACGGTAGAATTCGACCGACTCATTGTTGCCGTGGGCCGAACGCCGCGTACAGAAAAATTATTCGCAGCTGACTCTGGCGTGACGGTCGACGAGCGCGGCTTTGTGTTCGTTAATGACTACTGCGCGACTGAGGCGCCCGGTGTGTGGGCGGTTGGGGACATCGTACGAGGGCCTATGTTGGCGCACAAAGGCTCTGAAGAAGGTGTGATGGTGGCTGAGCGCATCCATGGCAAGGCCGCGCAACTCAATTACGACGTGATCCCCTCTATTATCTACACCCATCCGGAGGTCGCTGCGGTCGGCAAGACTGAGCAAGACCTCAAAGCCGAAGGTGTTGACTACAAGGTAGGATCATTCCCTTTTGCGGCAATCGGTCGGGCAATGGCCTCGGGCGAGACAGACGGTATGGTCAAGATTTTGTCTGATGCAGACTCAGACCAGATTTTGGGCGCTCACGTTGTGGGGCCTTCTGCGGCTGATCTTGTCCAGCAGATTGTCATCGCTATTGAGATGGCGGCCAGCACGGAGGATCTCCAACTCATGGTCTTTGGCCATCCCACGATGTCTGAAGCGGTTCATGAGGCGGCTTTGGCGGTGGATGGCAGAGCCATTCATATGGTGAATCGCGCCAAGCGTTAACAAAGCAGTGATGTGGCTCCAGTTGTCCGATGCTGGAGCTGTGCGAGGTTAATCGGGCGTTATCCCGGGGGAAATTATGAATTTGCATGAGTACCAGGGCAAAGCCCTGTTCGCGGACTACGGCTTGCCGGTGTCGACTGGCCACGCCGTTGACTCGGCAGAAGCGGCTGTGAAGGCGGCCAATGACATTGGCGGAGAGCGATGGGTCGTGAAGGCTCAAGTCCATGCGGGCGGCCGCGGCAAGGCAGGCGGTGTGAAGCTTGTGGACAGCCCCGAGGCGGTGGGAGAGTTTGCGGCTCACTGGCTGGGTCAGCGCCTGGTGACCTATCAAACGGATGCGGCTGGTCAGCCAGTGTCCCGGATCTTGGTCGAATCCTGCACCGATATCGCCGACGAGCTGTACCTGGGTGCAGTGGTCGATCGCGCCAGCAGGCGGATCGTTTTTATGGCGTCGACCGAGGGCGGGGTCGAGATTGAAAAAGTCGCCGAAGAGACACCCGAAAAAATCCTCAAGGCGGAAATTGATCCTCTGGTCGGTGCCCAACCTTTTCAGGGACGGGACCTGGCATTCCGACTCGGCCTAACCGGCGTTCAGGTTAAGCAGTTCGTCACCATTTTCATGGGACTGGCAAAACTGTTTGCCGACAAAGATCTGGCGCTGATCGAAGTGAACCCGCTGGTGATTACCGACGAAGGGAACCTCCATTGCCTCGATGCCAAGGTGGTTGTCGACTCTAACGCGCTATATCGCCACCCTGAGCTTGAAGCAATGCACGATCCCTCTCAGGAAGACGAGCGGGAGGCCCACGCGGCACAGTGGGAACTCAACTACGTGGCCCTCGATGGCTCCATTGGCTGCATGGTTAATGGCGCAGGATTGGCAATGGGCACCATGGACATCGTTAAACTCCACGGCGGTGCGCCTGCCAATTTCCTCGATGTCGGGGGTGGCGCCACTAAAGAGCGCGTCACCGAGGCGTTCAAAATCATTCTTTCCGACGAAAACGTGAAGGCCGTGCTGATCAATATCTTTGGCGGCATCGTCCGATGCGATT
>ERZ802819.512-NODE-512-length-25744-cov-15.7585_pt1 | contig 25744 bp, 22 predicted proteins | sample MGYA00345647_ERZ802819 | MGnify/ENA primary metagenome ERZ802819 (study PRJEB30503, sample SAMEA104212355) | marine metagenome | biome: Westerlies Biome; feature: [SRF] surface water layer (ENVO:00010504) within the epipelagic zone...; material: water...
CGTTTACGGCGTGGACTACCAGGGTATCTAATCCTGTTTGCTACCCACGCTTTCGTACCTCAGTGTCAGTATTGGTCCAGAAAGCTGCCTTCGCCATTGATGTTCCTTCTGATATCTACGCATTTCACCGCTACACCAGAAATTCCACTTTCCTCTACCATACTCTAGTTTACCAGTTTCAAATGCAGTTCCCAGGTTAAGCCCGGGGCTTTCACATCTGACTTAATAAACCACCTACGCACGCTTTACGCCCAGTAATTCCGATTAACGCTTGCACCCTCCGTATTACCGCGGCTGCTGGCACGGAGTTAGCCGGTGCTTCTTCTAAAGTTAACGTCAAGGCTAACGGTTATTAACCGTTAACTTTTCTTCACAATTGAAAGTGCTTTACAACCCTCAGGCCTTCTTCACACACGCGGTATTGCTGGATCAGGGTTGCCCCCATTGTCCAATATTCCCCACTGCTGCCTCCCGTAGGAGTTCGGGCCGTGTCTCAGTCCCGATGTGGCTGATCATCCTCTCAGACCAGCTAAAGATCGTCGCCTTGGTAGGCTTTTACCCTACCAACAAGCTAATCTTACGCAGGCTCATCTGATAGCGTGAGGCTCGAAAGTCCCCCACTTTACTACGAATAGATTATGCGGTATTAATCCGAATTTCTCCGGGCTATCCCCCACTATCAGGCAGATTCCTACGCGTTACTCACCCGTCCGCCACTCGACGCCTACTAGCAAGCTAGTATCGTTTCCGTTCGACTTGCATGTGTTAAGCATACCGCCAGCGTTCAATCTGAGCCAGGATCAAACTCTTCAGTTCAATCTTTGACTTTTTAGAACACTTGGCATTTTATAACCAATAGTTCAATTTTTTAAAAAGCTTATCTGCTTTTGTTTTTTATGTGCACTGCACAATTTCTTGCACGAGTGCCCACACAAGTTGCTTGATAAATTGTTAAAGAACTACCGCTCAAAAAAGGTTTGATTTGTGCGGTGAAAGCGGGAAATTATACATGCTCAAATCCTAGCGTCAAGCTATATTACTAATTTTTATCAAATAAAGTTTGAAGCGCATAAATACTTATGCAGGTCTCACACAAAATAGTGATTTAAATCAACAGTATAGAGAGAAATGAAGAGCTATAAAAATTCCTGATTTTTTCTCTCGAAAAACTTAATTGTACTCTATTTACCAATACAAAAAGAAGAGAAGATTTCCCCCAAAAGATCGTCTGATGAGAATTCACCAGTTATTTGGCTAAGCTGAAGACCCGCTTGACGCAAATCCTCTGCAACTAATTCGCTAGAACCTTGTTTTAATTGATCAATTGCATTACTTATGAATACAAGTGTTTCCTCGATTGCATTGATATGTCTTTTTCGGGCCAAAAATACCCCCTCAGCAGTTGCGTTCAATCCTGCAAACTCAGAGAGTGCATCTTGAAGTAAATCAACCCCCTCTCCATTTTTAGCAGAGATTGCAATATCCAATACATGATCAACTTTCTGAACACTGGGCTTTAAACCAACAAGATCAATTTTATTTCTCACTAATATTTTTGGTTTATCTTTTACTGAGTCTGGCAAGATCGTTAAATCGAACTCAGAATCATTTGAGTCATAAACAAGCAAAATAATATCAGCATTCTTGATTTCCATATTTGCCCGTCGGATTCCCTCTTGCTCTATAACATCATCACTATTGTGAAGTCCAGCAGTATCTATTATGTGAACAGGCATCCCATCAACATGAATCGTCTCCTTGAGAACATCTCTTGTAGTGCCAGCGATATCAGTCACTATGGCACTGGACTGCTTTGTAAGAGAATTCAAGAGGCTTGACTTTCCCGCATTCGGTTTTCCAGCTATTGCTACATATATACCATCTCGAAGAATAGCGCCTTGGGTAGCAGTATTAAGAATATCTTTGAGAGATTTCTTAAGCGCATAAAGTTTGCTTGACACTTCATGTGACTCTAAAAAATCAATTTCCTCGTCAGAAAAATCAATCGTTGCCTCTACAAAAACCCTCAAGGATATTAATTCAGACAGTAGCTCATTTATTTTTGTCGAAAACTCACCAGTTAACGATCTGACTGCACTCAGTGCTGACTCTTCTGAATTTGATTGAATTAAATCTTGAACCGCTTCAGCCTGAATCAAATCCATCTTCCCATTCAAGAATGCTCGCTTAGTAAACTCTCCAGGCTCTGCTAGTCGGACCTTGGAGTCTGTAATTGTTTCAAGCAGCTTTCTTAGTACACTTACGCCTCCATGGCCCTGAAACTCAACAATATCCTCCCCCGTATAGGAGTTTGGACCTGGAAAAAAGATCGCTACCCCTTTGTCAATAACCGCGCCCTCATAATCATAGAATGGACCGTAGTAGGCATATCTTGGCTTTAAATCTGTCTGCAGAATCTGTTTAAAAATTGACTTAACAAGAGGTCCTGAAACTCTTATGATGCCAATACCACTCTGCCCTATTGCAGAGGCGATGGCACAAATTGTGTCTACTTTAGGTGTCACTTGAAAAATATTCGTCTAAGAATTGATCAAAACTTACCTTATCTTCTGACTCTATCTCTAGTTGTTTTTCCTGTGAAAGAGCTCTCAGTTTATCTAGCTCCGCAAAATAACCATTGCCAATCTTCATATCTTTATACAATTTTTGATATTTGCGACTGAACTGATCTGTATATTCAAAAAATCCTTTTTCTTCATGCTTCATCTCATTGAGCATTTGAGCTGATGGGGTCAAATCAGGATTATTGATCCTATTGGAGATTTGTTTCACCGATTCAACATGAGTTTCACTCAGAAGAGCTGAGCAATCCATAATCTTACTCAGGATAGACTGGCCCCAATTTTTTAATAATAACTCCTCACCCTGATGATTCAATTTGAGATCAGGCTCTCTCCCCCTGTGAGCTACTAAGTTAGCATTTATATCTATTTCATTTATCTCTGCAGTAGAAACTACAGGTGAATCCTCTAATAAACAAAACAACATGAATGATTCAAGAAACTGGACTTGCTCTTCATCAATTCCGTCTTTCATTAACGGATTAACATCAAGCGACCTTAATTCAACATAGCCCACTCCCTCTTTTAATAACGCACCAAGAGGTCTATCACTACCATTTATTATTGGCTTAGGCCTTACTGAAGAGTAGTACTCATTTGCAATTTGAAGAATATTGGTATTAAGCTGAAGATACTCCCCATCTTGTTTAACACCGATAGCTTCACAATCTTCACAATTGGTTTGCATTGCAGCTCTGAGACTGTATATGTAATGACGCAAGCTATTGTAGTTCGCCTTTACGCCTTTTTTATCTTCCTGAGAGTTCTGATAACCAATATCACCCATTCTGAGGGAGGTTGCATACGGGAGATAAAGAGTATTATCATCAAACTCTTCTAGGTTGTGGTCATGGTAGTCTTGCATAAAAGATTTGCAAACTGTAGCAGAAGCTCCAAACAAATATGTAACCAGCCAGCCATATCTCAATACATTTCGTGTTAAGGCCATATAGTGACGACTCATGAATCTTTTAGACTCTAATGAGCTTTCTGAAACTATGGTTTTTTGATATGAATCCCAAAATTCTAATGAGAACGAATAATTAAAGTGAATGCCAGCAATAGCTTGCATAACGCTGCCATATCTATTGGCAAGACCTCGGCGATACACTGTCTTCATTTTTCCAAGATTAGACTCTCCATAATAAGCTATGGGAATATTAGTTTTACCTCTTAAGATGCAAGGCATACTTGCTGGCCAAAAACGCTCGTTATTTGTTAGATGATGATTGATGTAGTGGTTAATTTTAGATAACTCATCAATAGCATTGGTGGCCCCTTTCATTGGGCGCGTTACAATTTCAACCAAGGCCTCACTGAAGTCTGTTGTAATTTCTGGATGGGTCAAAGCCGAACCATAACTATCTGGATGCGGAGTTTGGGCAATACTGCCATCTTTAGCAACACGAAGGCCTTCCTTTTCAATTCCAATTAGATTTTCACCTAAACTATCTTTAAAAGAATATATTGAATTAATTTTTTCTTGAAGACTCACTGTGTCATCTCAAACATTAAAATAGTTATTTTACCTTGTCTCATGATCACGGAGATAATGTAAAGATATCTATAAAATATATAGGCAAGCTGGACTTAAGAAAATAAAATGATTGAAGTTGTAGTAGGAATAATTCGAAATGATTCAAAAGATGTATTTATTGCTAAACGTCAAAAAAATCAGTTTATGTCTGACTTTTGGGAACTTCCTGGGGGCAAGGTAGAAAGCAATGAAGACCATGATGATGCGCTGAAGCGAGAGTTATTTGAAGAAACAGGCATTCAAGTTAAAAAGTGCAGCCTGACTCAGACAATTCAACAGCAGTATCCTGACAAGATGATTAACCTCTCTGTCTATATGATTGATGAATATTCTGGTATTCCATTAGGTCAAGAAGGCCAAGAATACTCTTGGTGCAGTATTGATGACTTTGCAAACTACAAGCTTTTGCCGACCATGTGGAAAATTATTAAAAAAGCCTCTCTTCCAAATAGTTATTGGATAACTCCTGACAATCATGAATCTGACTCCATTCTTCATCAATGTACTCAGCATATTGCTGATGGAGTCAAAATTATTCAACTCAGAAGTAAGCATCAGCTTGATAAGTCCTACATTGAAAAATTTCATAAATTATGCGAATTAAGTAACGTAAAGCTTGTTTTAAATATGCCTCAAATGACTTTTAAAGAGCAATGTGATGGATGGCATCTAACCACAAAAGAACTGCTGAAATTTTCATCAACAGATCTTCCTGAAGAAAAGCTTATAGGGGCTTCAACTCATAACTTAATGGAAGTAAAGCATGCTGAAAAAATATCAATGGATTATGTGAGCCTCTCGCCGATCAATAGAACTCTCTCACATTCCGATACTCAGGCTCTTGGATGGAGCAAAGCTTCAGAGATTATCTCTCAAAGTGAAGTGCCCATTTATCTGCTTGGTGGAATGGATAGAAGCTCAATGAATCAGGCTTTGAGTATTGGTGCACAAGGCATTGCTGGGATTAGAGGAATTTAGAGTGGTGATCCTGTAATCTCAAGAAATTTATCCTGGATATCCTCTTTACTCATTTGAACTAACCCATCTGATCCCCCACTGCAGAGTAAAGTGTCGTTTACAAAAATCTGGGGCACAGTTCTAAACCCAGATTTAACAAAAAAATCGCGAGCTTGACTATCCTCTTGAATATTCAGAGTTTCATATTCTATATCTAAGTTATCCAGATAGTTCTTTGCCCTGGTGCAGTAAAAACAAGAATGGGATGTATACACTTTAATCATATATTTGCTAACTTGCATATTTGATGCAGATAATACCAGTTGGATTTTTTTATGGGACTTGTATAGTTATGAAAATAGTGTGTCTTTCAGCCCCTCAAGAAGACCCATGACGATTCGCTCGATAGGCCTTGATCGAAACGATAACCTTCATCAGAAAACTCTTTTAAGTTCTCAGGGTTTTCTAGTCTATTTCTAATAATATAATTAACCATCAAACCTCTCGCTCTTTTTGCATATATTCCAATCACTTTGTAGGCGTCCCCTTTCTTTTCTTTAAAAACAATATCCAAGATATTTGCATTGAGAGTATTTTTATCAATCGCTTTGAAGTATTCATTTGAAGCAAGATTAACAATTAAATCAGACTCATCTTCATTAAGCACATTGCTGATGTCCGACCCCCAGTAGTCATAGAGGTCGCTCCCTTTTCCATTACTGAGCTTTGTGCCCATCTCCAAGCGGTAAGGCTGTATCAAATCAAGCGGCCTGATAACCCCATAAAGGCCTGATAGCATTCTAACTTTGCCTTGAGCGAACTCTAAATCTTCATGGGATAACTCTGGGGCATTGATGCCGTTATAAACATCGCCTTTGAATGCAAGAATTGCCTGCTTAGCATTTTTAAGTGTAAAGGGTAATTGAAACTTTTGAAAACGATCAAAGTTTAATTCTGATAATTTTTCACTCAATGACATCAATTTTGAAATTTGGGATTTACTTTTATTTTTGAGAATTCCAATTAACTCATTTGAACTCTCTATCTGCCTAGTTTGAGAAAAGACATCGATATTGCATTGAGAAAAATCTTGCGTTTTTGAGGGTGAAATTATTGCCAACATATGACTAGAAAAATGAAAATAATTCTACCTTAAAATCCCTTTCATAACAATAGATATGGGATAATTTGGTCTTTAATTTATCAAAATATTCAGGTATACTACAAGGTTCGTCGGTATCCGTTCTAGACTCAATATTTATGAAAAAAAAGCAATTACATTTGCCAAAAGCGCGTGGGCTTTATGACCCAAACAATGAGAAAGAAAACTGTGGAGTTGGATTTATTGCCAATCTGAAAAGCAACTCATCTCATCAAATTACGCAAGATGCCCTAGAGATGCTCACAAGAATGGACCATCGCGGTGCATGCGGATGTGAGGCGAATACGGGTGATGGTGCTGGAATACTGACTGACATTCCTCATGAGTTTTTCTCAGATGAAATCGAAAGACTATTCAGCATTAATGTGGCTCCTGGTTCTTACGGTGTTGGTAATGTGTTTTTGCCGCAGGATCCAAAAGAAAGAGATTTCTGCATCACTTTAGTTGAAAAAATTATTAATGAAGAAGGCCAATCTTTGATTGGCTGGAGAGACGTTCCTGTAGACTCTATTCTTGCCAATGTAGGAGATACAGCTCGAGAATCACAACCTCAAATTAAGCAGCTTATTATTGAAAATGCTAGCAATTTAGATCAGGACGACTTTGAAGGAGTCCTTTATGTGATTCGCAAAAATATTTCTAAAATAATCCGAACCGATGAGTCAATTTCTCAGGCTTTAATGTTCTATGTCTGCAGTTTATCCTCCAGAGTAATCATCTACAAGGGGATGCTCATGGGGTCGCAATTATTAGACTTCTACACTGACCTAAGTAATAAAAAATTTAGCACTTATTTAGCTATGGTCCACTCTCGCTTCTCGACCAATACGTTTCCTTCTTGGGACAGAGCTCAGCCCTGTAGGTTTATGGCTCACAATGGTGAGATTAACACTCGCCAAGGAAATTATAACTGGATGAGGGCGCGAGAAGGCGTTCTTGAGAGTGATATCTTTGGTGACAACCTGTCAAAAACACTCCCAGTCATAGAAACTGAGGTGTCAGATTCTGGAAGTTTTGATAATGTTTTAGAGTTTTTATTGATGAATGGCAGATCTCTTCAGGAGGCTGTATTGATGATGGTGCCAGAAGCTTGGCAGAATGATACAGAAATGAGCTCAGAAAAAAAAGCATTCTATGAGTACTTTTCAAACGTCATGGAGCCTTGGGATGGACCCGCATCAATTGCCTTTACGGATGGACGCTATATTGGAGCAGTACTTGATAGAAATGGCTTAAGACCGTCTCGTTATTATCTAACTCATGATGATCGAGTCATTATGGCTTCTGAGGTTGGAGTTGTTGATGTTGAAACAAATAACGTTAAGACAAAAGGCAGGCTAAGACCTGGAAAAATGTTTCTTGTTGATTTTAAAAAAGGCGAGCTCATTGATGATAATGAAATTAAAAATAGTTTTGCAAACAAGAATCCATACGCAGATTGGCTAAATAACCAACAGATATCCTTAGCCGACTTGACATCAGAGGGTGATTCCAAAGGATTCTATCCAGACACCCTCATCAACAGACTTAAGGCATTCGGCTACAGCACAGAAACACTTCAATTTATGTTGCTGCCTTTAGTCAGTGAACTAAGGGATCCAGTTGGCTCAATGGGAAATGACTCTGCACTCGCGTGCTTATCGGATCAGTCAAGAATTATATACGACTACTTTAAGCAGCTCTTCGCTCAGGTTACAAATCCTGCGATTGACTCAATCAGAGAAGAAGTCGTTATGTCTCTGAGTTGCTCGATAGGGCCGGAAGGAAATTTATTGAGCAATAAAGAAGAGAATGCTCACCGGCTGGTGGTTGATCATCCTATTTTGACCAATGAAGAAATGGCTGCACTCAATCAATGCGACCATAGAGGCTGGACAAGTAAGACAATAGATATAACATACGAGACCAAGGGAAATCATAGTCTAGCTGAAATGCTTGACTCAATATGTGAACAAAGCACACAAGCTATCAAAGATGGTCACAGCCTTGTCATTTTGTCAGACAGAAAAATTAATTCTAATCGAAATGCTGTTAGCTCACTCCTTGCCTCTTCTGCAGTTCACAGGCACTTAGTAGCTAACCATATGCGAACTCAGGTAGGCATCATAGTTGAAACTGGAGAAGCAAGAGAGGTTCATCATTTTTGTCTACTGACCGGATTCGGCGCGGATGCAGTTAACCCTTACCTAGCATTTGAAGCATTATGGCAAGCCAGAAGAGACAAACTAATTAATTTGGATAGTGATGAGGATGTTGTTAAGGCATACCGAAAGGCAATTGCCAAAGGCATGCTTAAAGTGATGGCAAAAATGGGTATCTCCACCCTAGCATCCTATAAAGGTGCTCAAATTTTTGAGGCTGTTGGTCTCTCTGATGAAGTCATGAATAAGTGCTTTTTTGAAACCGCAAGCCGAATCAGTGGAGTAGGTTTTGATGTCATTCAACAAGAATCTGAAGCTCAACATAATAAAGCATATTTAACAAAATCACTCGACAATCTAGGCCACTATCATTGGAGAAGTGGTGGTGAAAAGCATATGTGGGAGCCACAAACAATTACCTCTTTGCAACAAGCTGCTAGGGGTAATGATCAGAATGCTTACTGGGAGTTTTCTAAAAAATCAAACGAAGAGGGCACAAGGAATTGCACGCTTCGTGGCCTGATGTCATTTAAAGATGGAAATGCAATCGATATAGAAAAAGTTGAGCCAGCAAAAGAAATAGTTAAAAGATTTGTTACTGGTGCTATGAGTTTTGGATCAATCTCAGCTGAATCTCATGAATCACTTGCTATAGCTATGAATCGCATTGGTGGAAAATCAAACACTGGAGAAGGGGGTGAAGACTCAAAACGTTGGACTCCAGATGCGAATGGTGACTCCAGAAGAAGTGCCATTAAGCAGGTTGCCTCAGGGCGATTTGGCGTTACAATTGACTACCTCAACAATGCTGACGAGCTTCAAATAAAAGTCTCTCAGGGCGCCAAACCTGGAGAAGGTGGAGAGCTTCCAGGCGGAAAAGTTGATGAGGGTATTGCTAAAATTAGGTGCTCTACAGCGGGTGTTGGATTAATTAGCCCTCCGCCTCATCATGATATCTACTCAATTGAAGATCTCTCTCAGCTCATTTTTGATCTGAAGCGATCAAACCCAGATGCACGTATCAGTGTCAAACTAGTATCCGAAGTTGGTGTAGGGACAGTTGCTGCTGGAGTCACGAAGGCAAAATCTGATCATATTGTTATTGCTGGACATGATGGAGGAACTGGAGCCTCTCCCTTAACATCAATCAAGCATGCAGGATTACCATGGGAATTAGGTGTCGCTGAAACGCATCAAACATTAGTAATGAACGATCTTCGATCACGAGTTGTCATCCAGACTGATGGTCAACTTAAAACGGGACGAGACGTTGCAATTGCTGCCTTATTAGGCGCTGAAGAATTTGGTTTTTCTACTGCCCCATTAATCACTCTTGGCTGCATTATGATGCGCAAATGCCATCTGAATACTTGTCCTGTTGGAATCGCCACTCAAGACAAAGTATTGCGCAAAAAATTTACTGGGAAACCAGAACATGTAGTTAATTATTTGTTTATGGTTGCCGAAGAGTTGAGAACTATCATGGCTGAACTTGGCTTTTCTAAATTAACCGATATGGTTGGTAGAGTCGATATGCTTGAAATGAATAAAGCGATCAATCACTGGAAGCAAGATTCAATTGACCTAAGTTCAATATTAACTCCCGCTGAAAACCTATACAGAGATGCTGGAACCTATCAGAGTATTAAGCAAGATCATCAACTTGAAGATCAGTTAGATCTCGATTTAATTGAAAAGTCTAAACAGGCTATTGAAAACGATAAGAGAGTTCAATTTGAGTCTAGTATTTCGAATGTCGATAGAGCTGTTGGCGCTATGTTGTCCTCTCATGTTGTTAAATCAAGGCAAGGTAATAATCTCAAGGATGATTCAATTCATATTAATTTCCAAGGTTCTGCTGGACAATCTTTTGGGGCTTTTCTTGCTCATGGTATCACTATGTCTGTAGAGGGTGATGCGAATGATTACGTAGGAAAAGGATTGTCCGGTGGTCGAGTCATTGTCTATCCTCCTAAAGACTCAACCTACTCCTCTGAAAATGAAATTATTGCTGGAAATGTTTGTGGTTATGGTGCAACAGGTGGCGAACTGTATCTTTCAGGCCAAGTTGCTGAGCGCTTTTGCGTTCGAAATTCTGGTTTGATAGCTGTTGTTGAGGGAATTGGTGACCATGGATGTGAGTACATGACAGGTGGAAGAGCTGTCATTCTGGGTGAGGTTGGTCGAAACTTTGGCGCTGGTATGAGTGGAGGTATCGCATACGTTTACAATCCAAATCTAACATTAGAGTCAAGAGCAAATTCTGCGATGATTGACTTTGACCCAATGGATAAGGAGTCACTATCTGAGCTTCATGAATTTACAACAAAGCATTTTAAATTCACAGGCTCAAAAATAGCTGAAAAGATACTAGATAACTGGGATAAAGAGGTTATGCACTTCGTCAAGGTTATGCCTAAGGCCCTAAAAGAAGTTCTAGCCGCCCGAGATAAGAAGCACTTGAAAGCAGTCTAAATAGGTATCGCGTCGATGACATCGGCGCTAGTGCCCAAGATATTATCAACGCCATCACCAACCACTGGAATTACAGAGACCACTGCGCCAGTTACTCTCATAGGAACAGTAACCACCTTAGTAAAGACGCAACCCGACAAGAATACAATCAATAAAGTTAGCGAGATTAGCCTTTTCATTGGACTCTATCTAAAATAATAAAATGGTGTGAATATTCATTTACACTATCTTTTTTATGTGAATCACAACTCACTTGGCTCCAATTAAGATGATCATATTTTGGAAAGAAAACATCGCCCTCAAATTCTCCATCAATCTTGGTAATATAAAGTCTGTTGATTTCTGGAAGAAGCTGATCACACAAACTTGCACCGCCGATAACCATTACCTCTTCCTCTCCTTTTGTGAGTTCAAACGCCTCATCTAAACTCGAAACTACTTCACATCCTGGTATTGAAATTTCTGAATTACGGGTCATTACAATGTTTCTTCGATTAGGAAGTGGCCTCCCAATGGAATCATAAGTTTTTCTTCCCATTAATATTGACTTGCCCGTGGTAAGTTTTTTGAAGTATGCCAAGTCAGCTGGAAGATGCCATGGAAGTTGATTTTTATTACCAATCAAACGATTATCATCCATTGCCACTACTATTGATAAGCGCATTAATTCAGCCTGATTGAAGTAAAATATTAGATTATTTTACAATCTTTAATCTCTCAGTGTCACTCATTCTTGCCTCATCTTCGCCGTTCAGAAAAGCTATCCTTGATAAGCTAGGACTCGACTTCGAAGTAGTTGCTCCGGAGATAAATGAGGACAGAAGAATGAACGAATCGCCCATTGACTTGGTAACTCGCCTCTCAAAGGAAAAGGCAGTGGCAGTGGCAAAATCTAAGACTGGCTTGATTATTGCCTCTGACCAGGTAGCTACATTGGATACTGGATACAAAGCCAATGACTCCATCTTAACCAAACCTGGCAGTCATGAAAATGCATTCCTTCAACTCAAAAAAAGTTCTGGAAAAACTGTAAACTTTCTTACAGGGTTAGTTTTGATGAACACAAAAAATCTTAATACTCAGGTTCATGTCGAACATTTCAAGGTTTCATTTAAGACACTATCAGATAATCAAATATTAAAGTATTTATCCAAGGAAGATGTCCTTAACTGTGCCGGCAGTTTCAAATCAGAGGGTTTAGGAATTGCATTATTTACTGAAATGGAGGGTAATGATCCCAACAGCCTTATTGGGCTTCCTACAATTCAATTAATCGATATGCTCGCAAAGGAAAATGTTCACGTTCTATGAGCCTAGTTTATCCCGCAGAATCTAAGTCAATCCCTTCAGACTTCAGAAAGAATTATTGGGGCTCATTATTTGGCCCTTCAGAAGCACTTGCACTTCTAGAATATGCAGAATCTAACGAAGGATTTGTTCTGTATATTGCTAGTGATATAAAGCATTATGACAAAATCAATAAATCACTCGCTTTTTTTAACAAATCCATTGAGATTCTTAGTTTTGCAAGCTGGGAAGTTTTGGCATTTGATCACTTCTCACCTCATCCTGACATTGTCTCTTCAAGGCTTAGTACGCTAGCCAAATTATCATCCCTTGAGTCTGGAATTATCGTTACTACAATTGAGGCGCTGTCTCAAAGAATATGTCCAAGAGGCTTTATAGATAAGTACAGCCTGAGTCTTAAAAATAACCAGAATCTTGAGATTGACTCATTTACTGAAAATCTTATAAGGATTGGATATCGAAGAGTAACAACGGTTATGGAGCAAGGTGAATTTTCATTAAAAGGTGCGCTAATTGACATGTACCCAATGGGCGCAAAAAACCCATATAGAATTGATCTTTTTGATAATGAAATTGAGTCGATTCGATCCTTTGATCCATCTTCACAGAGATCTATTGAAGTCATTGAAGAAATTCAACTTTTACCTGCAAGAGAGTTTGCATCGGATAAATCTAGTATAGATATCTTTAAAAAAAACTATGTATCTGAGTTTGGTAATACTGATGGTTTCATTTATACAGAGGTCAGCGAGGGACGCTATCCAGGAGGGATAGAGTTCTATTTGCCATTGTTTTTTGAAACAACTGAAACCTTGTTTGATTTCATTCCAGATAATTCAGTCATTGCTTATCAAAAAGGAATTTCTGAGTCAATTGATCTGCAGACTGAAGAGTTATTAGAGCGCTTTAACTACTGTCAGAACTCACTGGAAAGATTGCCCCTTGCAGTTAACAAGGTTTTTTTAAATAGTCACGATTTTTTTGCTGCCCTTAAGAAAAAAAAGCAGGTTCAAATTCAAACATCTAAGACACTCAAAGATGGGGGTTTAGACTTTAAATCTGTAATGCTCCCTCCAGTTAAAATTGAAGCTGAGGCCAAGAAACCACTGAATAAACTATTCAGTTTTATTAACAGCTTTAATGGACGCACTTTAATTGTTTGTGAATCAGAGGGGAGGCAAAGCGTTCTGAATGATTTGTTATCTTCGTATGATTTAAAAGCTGAAGAGTGCCTTAACTGGTCTGACTTCCTCAATCAAGATTCAAAACTCAGTATCACCCATGCAAGTTTAAGTGAAGGTGTTGTTTTTGAAAAAGTAGCGGTCATAACTGAAAATAATTTATTTGGACAAGATGCAGTTAGGCAGCAACGTAGGCGTCGAGCAAAACACAAAGATTTTGATGAGGCCATAAAAAGCTTAGTTGAAATTCAACTGGGTGATCCTGTAGTCCATGAACATTATGGCGTTGGGCGCTATTTAGGTCTGATTAGTCGAAGCTTTGATGACAATCAACAAGATTTTATTTCAGTAGAATATGCAAATAGATCAAAGCTGATGGTTCCTATCACGAGCTTAAACCTCATTTCAAGATACACTGGAGTGAGTGCGGATAACGCACCTCTGCATAAATTAGGAAGTCAGCAGTGGACAAAGGCAAAAAGAAAAGCAGCTGAGTCACTCTATGATGTTGCTGCTGAGCTATTAGAAATTTATGCAAAACGTGAGTCACAAAAAGGTTTTTCATACCCCAGCCCTAATGACTCATATAGTTCCTTTGTATCAAGTTTTGCATTTGAAGAAACGCCTGATCAAATTAAAACAATGAATGATGTTTTAATGGATATGCAATCTGATAAACCCATGGATCGACTGGTCTGTGGTGACGTAGGATTCGGTAAAACTGAAATTGCAATGAGGGCTGCTTTCTTAGCTGTTGAATCAGGAAAGCAAGTTGCTATTCTGGTTCCAACAACGCTTCTAGCTAACCAACATTATCAAACCTTTAATGATCGTTTTTCTAAATTTCCAGTGGTTATTAAGTCTCTATCTAGATTTCAAAGTACTAAAGAGCAAACACAAATCAAATCAGACCTCAAACTAGGAAAAATTGATATTGTAGTAGGAACTCACAAACTAATTCAAGGTGGTATTAGTTACAAAAATCTTGGCTTAATAATTATTGATGAAGAGCATCGATTTGGCGTTAAACAAAAAGAGTCATTAAAAAAAATCCGTGGCCAAAGTGATATATTAACCATGACAGCAACACCAATCCCACGCTCACTGAATATGGCACTTGGCTCGTTGAGGGAGTTATCTATTATCGCTTCTCCTCCAGCAAAAAGAACTGCAATACAGACCTTCGTTGATGAGTGGGACAACAATACAATTACTGAAGCTTGCTCAAGAGAACTCCATAGAGGTGGTCAAATTTTTGTTGTGCATAATGACATCGATACGATTGACAACATGGCAGAGTCATTAAGAGAACTTATGCCGAATATAAAAATTAGGATTGCCCATGGTCAAATGCCAAGCAAGGAACTTGAGCAAATAATGACTGATTTTTATCACCAGCGTTTTCAAATTCTAGTTTGCACAACAATTATTGAGACTGGAATCGATATACCAAGCGCCAATACCATTATTATTAACAATGCACAAAATTTTGGCCTTGCTCAGCTTCATCAGCTTCGCGGCAGGGTTGGCCGCTCTCATCACAAAGCTTATGCCTATTTGGTCATAAAATCACACCAATCCATAACTGATAATGCTAGAAAACGTCTGGATGCAATTGCTTCATTGGAAGAGTTGGGCGCTGGCTTTATGTTGGCGAATCATGACCTTGAAATAAGAGGCGCGGGTGACCTATTGGGTGAAAATCAAAGCGGCAAGATTTCTGAGATTGGCTTTAATCTTTATCATGATTTACTAAAACGAACCATTCATGCGATAAAGAATAACTATAAACTTGATATTAAAGATGCTTCACTGGAAGAGATAGAAATTAATCCAGGGATCGCCTGCATCATCCCAGAGACTTATTTGCCTGATGTTCATGAGCGCCTGATTCTTTATAAAAGAATTGCAAGTGCTGAGCAGGAAGACGAATTGAAAGAACTAAAGGTTGAAATGATTGATCGATTTGGGCCTCTTCCTGAGCCAACTCAAAATTTATTTGAATCATCCTCCCTTAAGAATTTTTCTCAAAATATTGGAATTCTTAAAATCAATATCTATGACGACAAGGCAGAAATTACTTTAAATGACAGCAACAGCATTGATACAGCAAAAATTATCAATCTAATCCAAACAAAGCCTCAACAGTTTCAACTAAAAAATCAAAAAACCCTGGTAATAAATGAAGTTATGGAGGCTGATCAATTTAGAATTAAAAAAATTGGCAATATAGTTAAGTCCCTGGTTTAGTTAGCTCACTTGCACTGAAGAGCTAAAATATTCTTAGTCAAAAATTATTCTGAAGGCGCAATCTTTGGAAAAAAATATTTGATAAAGGGAACAACCACAAGAGCTGCAAAAAATAAAACTATCAAGCAGCCTAAAACGTCCCCCATTAAGTAGTTCCTCAAGAAGTCAGTCGCATTAATTGTCTCATTAGCTTGACCATTTGAAACAATATAAGAAGATACAAAAAATGCAGTAAGCGTATTAAATAAAGCGGTTAAGATTGCTAAAAAAATAAGATGGTGGAATACAAGTTTGTCGCCATCAAAAAAATTAGACAGTTTGAAAAACCTCATACTCGCAATAGCAAGGGCTGGCCCAATTGCTCCAGAAATAGTCCGAATCAGTGTTACCTGGTCAAAAAAAGGTTGAGAGTGAAACCAAAATTCAGAAAACTGTGATGCTAATATAGCGGCAAAAACCACCCTAAATCCAAATAATAAAAAACATAGTGACATCGCTCCCAAGGGTAGCCAGATAAGATTGCCGACAAAGGGGTAGGATGGCCCATTAATTAGATAACAAAAAACAACTATCAAAAATGTTACTATTTGAGGCTGGAACTCTAAAGCATCAGATTTCATAAAGTTCTCCTCTCACAAATTTTCTAGCTTTATCGAAGATAGCAAAAGTATCACTGTCTGGTATGTATCTTTGTTTCATTTTAACTCCTTATCTTTCGCTTTAAGTCTGTAGATTAGGATAAAAAGTCAGACTCGCTACGCTATTTTTAAGTGGTCGTTATCATCCAAAGATGCCCCTCCACTTAGTTAAATTTTGTGATGCCCTACATCACAACCTCAACTGTTGTTTTTTGTTTTATTCAAGGTACTGGCAGTCAATCCACAACCTTTCCTACGCTTTTTTAAAAAGTGGCCATTAGGCAACCCACTTTAGCTTTATTAGAAGATACTCACCGATTGCTCAGATTGTCCTTCATCTGCGAGTATGTTGTAGAAACCACTCTGTATTGACTTGTTACTCGCTGCTTGCAGTATCAGTCGAGTCCTATTGGATTGGATTATAGTGAGGTCTCTATAGGCTTCGCTCACTTGATAAATTTACACTTATTTTTGAAAGGACAAGATCATCTCTCTTTTATCTACCGTCGACTGATCAGCTCTAACAATATTATTAGATGTTAGAAAAAGAACTGCTCTTTTGATTGTTGACAGGGAGTATTTTGAAAAGTACGGGTCATTTTTTATTGAAGTGATAGTGACATTTGAATTAGAACTTATAAATGAAAAAACTGCTTTTTCCACCTCTGAGTATCCACTCAAACCAAATTCTTGCTCACATTCATCTAAAGCTTTTCTAAGTTGAAATAATCTACTTACTGCTTTCTTCATCACTTACCTCAAATATTTAAATTGATTTAACTTTTTAACTTCTAGTGTTTATTCTATTCATTTATATCTATTTACACAAGTCTATTTGCAAAAAAACTAGTCTAATTTGAACTGCTGCTTGAGACTAATGTATTCAATTGACTTAATTCTTGGACCGAATTGACTGACTACCCTTGAGGAGGCGGCATTTGCAAAATCAGCTGCCCATGCAAAACCTTTACCTCTACATAGAGCATGTAAAAAAGCACCTGCAAACATATCTCCTGCACCATTCGTATCTACTGCGCTTGCTAAAACTCCATCGGTATGAATGAGATTATTACCATCAAATACCAATGAGCCACCAGGGCCTCTGGTAATAACAAAAGTCTTTGCATATTTTTTTAAACCCTCTGCTGCTGCTTCTATCGTGTGAGTTCCTGTAAAGCTTCTTGCTTCATCTCCATTGCAAAAAATCAAATCAAGACCATCATCGCCAATTATAGTTTTAATGTTATCTGAAAATACCTCAACAACAAAAGGATCAGAGAGGCTCAGAGAGGTTTTGACACCATTATCTTTTGCGTACTGCATTGCATCACGCGCAACTGCTGTTCTTTGATCATCAGTTACGACATATCCCTCTATATATAACCAGTCAGAGTTAGAAAGTGCCTCTTCATCAACTTCACGATAAGTTAGTTCGAGACTCGCTCCCAAATTAGTATTCATCGTTCTTTCTGCATCGGGCGTAACCATGACCAGACATTTTCCGGTCACTCCACTTGATGGATCTACCTGATGAAAATCAACTCCTGATTTTTTAAGGTCTTTGACAAAAAAATCGCCCACCTCATCATCGGCTACCTTGCCTGAAAAAAAGGCAGTAGAACCGAACATACTTGCTGCAACAACTGAGTTACATGCCGAGCCTCCACAGCTCATCTTGACAGGAACACGCTGAGTCGTCAGGGAGTCGATAAGATATTTTTGTCGCTCAGCGTCAACTAAAGTCATCAGCCCTTTACCAATGTCATTTTCTTTAATAAATGAATCATTGACTACAACTTCAGTATCAACAATTGCAGCACCCATTCCATAAATGTTATATTTTTTCATTCTTTATCATTGTTTTATATTAATGTTTTAATGACGCAGGCACAGGAAAATTAACATCTTCTTTTGCCCCTTCAACCTCAATAATCTCATGTCCACCCTGCGACATTAAGAAACTCACCACTTCTTGAACCAATATTTCAGGCGCTGAAGCGCCTGCAGTAATTCCAACCGAACTAATATTTTCTAGCCACTTCTCCTCAATATCATTAGAACTATCTATTAAGTAAGCTGGCTTACCTTGATTATCGGCAATTTCTTTCAAACGATTCGAATTTGAAGAGTTTTTTGAGCCGATGACTATGAGAATTTCTGAATGTTTAATTACCTCCTTGACTGAATCCTGACGATTTTGTGTTGCATAGCAAATATCACTCTTCTTTGGCGACTGTATATTTGGAAATTTGTCTTGCAATGCCTCAATAACCTCTGTTGTGTCATCCACTGACAAGGTTGTTTGGGTAGTGTATGAAATGTCTCTTTCTTGACTAAAAGTTAACCCTTCAATGTCATTGATTGATTCTACTAAAGTGATATTTTTTGATTCAGGCGACTGACCGAGGGTTCCCTCCACTTCTGGGTGACCTGCATGACCAATAAGGATAACCTGATGATTATTTTTTTGGCGACGAATTACTTCCTTATGCACCTTAGTCACCAGTGGACAAGTTGCATCATAAATAACAGCTGAGATATTACTGGCCTCTCTTCGAACCTTTTGGGAGACCCCGTGTGCGCTGTAGATGACTACACTTCCTTCTGGGACCTCAGAAATTTCATCAACAAAGATAGCGCCTTTATTCTTCAGATTATTGACAACATATTTATTATGAACGACCTCATGTCTTACGTATATAGGTGAGCCATGCTTTTCAATGGCACGCTCAACTATCTCTATAGCTCTGTCAACTCCAGCACAAAAGCCCCTAGGATTAGCTAAATATATTTTCAAAGTTTAATACTTAATATTAAAAAAATTATGCAGAGGAATGAAGGGCTGATAGCAATTGAAAAATCTTGTTTCTTAATTCTGAGCGAGGAACAATCATATCAATAGCACCCTTCTCGAGTAAAAACTCACTCCTTTGAAAACCTTCTGGAAGCTCCTCACGAACGGTTTGCTCAACCACTCTTGCACCAGCAAAACCAATCCTAGCATTGGGTTCAGCGATTTGGATATCTCCAAGCATAGCAAGACTTGCTGAGACGCCGCCCATGGTAGGGTCTGTTAAAACTGAAATAAAAGGAATTTTTTTATCGGCCAATAGTTTCACAGCAAGAGATGTTTTAGACATTTGCATCAAAGAAAATAGCCCTTCTTGCATACGCGCCCCACCGCTGGCAGAAAAGCAAACAAAAGGCTGATTGTTTTTGATAGCAGAATTAACAGCCCTCACAAACTTTTCACCTACAACTGAGCCCATTGAACCGCCCATAAAACTAAAATCAAAGGCCGCAGTAACAACTGGCATTCCTTTCAAAAAACCACTTTTAACGACTAAAGCATCTTTTTCTTTAGTAAATTTTTGTGCGTCCTGATAACGATCCTTATATTTTTTTTGATCCTTAAACTTTAAAGGATCGGCTGATTGAACATTTGCTGCTATTTCAACCTGATTTTCCAAATCAAGAAAATTCTCAAGTCTTTTTCTTGCGGAAATTCTTAGATGATGATTACACTTTGGGCAAACATAGAGAAGACGCTCTAGCTCTTCCTGATAAAGTACCCTATTGCACTCAGGGCATTTACTCCAAAGTCCTTCGGGTATATTCTTTTTTGCATTCTTGCCAATAGATGGCATTATTTTTTCTAACCAACTCATACTTTACCTTAATTAAGTAATTGCGCTAGAGATCTCTTTAGCCAGATTCCCAACCTTAGTGACCATTTTATCCTTATCAGAAGAGAGCTCCTCAACGATTGAAACCAGAGCGCTGCCAACAATCACAGCGTCAGCATTTTCACCCACTTGCTTTGCTGTTTGAGCATCTTTAATTCCAAAACCAACACCCACTGGGATTTTGATATAGTTTCTCATTCTCTTTAAGTGAAAGTTGACAGAGTCAACATCTAAATTACCTGCGCCCGTTACCCCCTTAAGAGAAACGTAATAAATGTATCCACTTGCTATCTTTGAAATATCCTCTAAGCGCTCGTCTGTTGTTGTTGGTGCGACTAAAAAGATTAAATCAATCTGATATTTATCGAGTTCTTTTTTAAGGTCTGCGGCCTCTTCAGGAGGCATATCAACAACCAGAATTCCATCCACTCCAGCTTCATCTGCTCTAGCTGCAAAATCTGTAAAGCCAAACACTTCAATTGGATTGGTATAACCCATTAATACAATACCTGTGCTTTGGTTATGCTCTCTGAACCTTTCGACAATTGCAAAAACATCATGAAGATCTATACCATCAGCTACCGCTCTCTCATGTGATTTTGCGATCACTGGGCCATCAGCCATTGGATCAGAGAATGGCATGCCTAATTCAATAATATCAGCACCACTATCTGCAAGAGTAAAAACAAGCGCTTCACAATTATCTAGACCACCATCCCCAGCAGTAATGAAAGGAATGAAAGCAGTTTGATCAGCTTCATCCAGTTTTTTGAAAATATTAAAGATTCGCGACATAGTATTATTTTATTTTTTAATTAAATTAATTTTAACATAGTGACATTAGATCTCTATTTAACTGATTTTTTATTTTGGATATGAATGCACTGCATCGACTAAGACTTTCATGCTCTCTGGATTAACCTCAGGTGTAATCCCATGGCCTAAATTGAATACATGTCCAGTCGAACCTTTAAACTGATCTAGAATTTTATGCGCCTCAGTTTTAATAACCTCTGGCGATGCATAGAGTACTGATGGGTCAAGATTACCCTGCAACGCTACCTGACTTCCAACTCGTCTCTCTGCCTCTCCTATCTCAACCGTCCAGTCAATACCAACTGCGTCACAGCCAGTAGCAGCAATTTGTTCAAGCCAAGCTGAGCCTCCTTTTGTAAAAAGAGTCACTGGAATGACTCTGCCTTCATATTCTCGCCTAATTCCATTAACAATTTTTGACATATACCTGAGGGAAAAGTTTTCATAGCTCTCTTTGTTCAAAAGACCACCCCAGGTATCGAATATCATAACTGAGTCAGCGCCGGCCTCAATCTGAGAATTTAGATAATCAATAACGGTATCAGCAAGCACATCTAAAAGTTGGTGCATATGCTTTGGATTCTCATACATAAGTCCTTTTACTTTTGAGAAGGTCTTGCTAGAACCACCCTCAACCATATAGGTAGCGAGTGTCCATGGACTCCCAGTAAAACCAATGAGTGGAACCCTATCCTTCAGATTTTTTTTGATAACAGAGACGGCTTCACTCACATAAGAGAGCTCCTTAGAAACATCTGGCTTATGCAATTGCTCAATGTCATTAAGCGTGCTCAGTGGATGAGTAAACTTTGGACCCTCACCTTCAACAAAGTGAAGTCCAAGGCCCATTGCATCTGGAATAGTCAAGATATCTGAAAAAAGAATGGCTGCATCCAAATCAAACCTTTCAAGGGGCTGAAGAGTTACTTCACAAGCCAAGTCGCTTGATTTGCAGAGTGTTAAAAAATCTCCCGCCTTTTTTCGAGTAGCGCGGTATTCTGGTAAATATCTACCCGCCTGCCTCATGACCCAAATAGGTGTTCGGGTTACTTCTTTTTTTAGTAGCGCATTAATGTAGTCGAATGCCATTATGTTGTCTCAAAAATAGTTGATTATATCAATTTTAAGGCTTTTCTTTAGTTTTCATCTGACACAAAAAAAGCCACATTTGTGGCTTTAAGTGCGTCTTAATTTGAAATTAACGTTTGAAAGCGCCGTAACGTGACTTGAACTTTTCAACACGTCCAGCAGTATCCATAATTTTTTGCTTTCCAGTGTAGAAAGGATGACAGCTTGAACAAACATCAAGATGAATTTCGTCTTTACTTGAAGTTGAGCGTGTCTCAAATGAGTTGCCGCAACTGCACACAACTTTAATAGTTCTGTATGAAGGGTGAATATCTGTTTGCATAACTTTAAATCTTCAAGTTTCTAAAAAGGAGTGAATTATATACTATCTCTCATCTGGGGTAAATGTTTTAACACTTAAAGCGTGAAGTTCTCCGCTCCTTATTTCTTCCTTAACGAGCCCCAAAACTAGCCTTTGTCTTTGAAGCAATGATAGACCATCAAACGCTGAAGAGACAATAACTGCTGAGCAGTTACAACCATCGCCCTCCATAACAACTTCAGAGCCTTCTATACCTTGCTCTAGCTTTGCTTGTACCTCTTCCAATGTCATAATCTTGCCCTAATCAATACGTCATCATATTATACGCTCTATGCACTAAATATTCCTTTTAGGGTAAAGAAAAATAAAATCGACATTACTGCACCAGCTGGTAATGTTATGAGCCAAGAAAGAAATATTCTATTTACAACTCTTAGGTTTAGCGATGCTACTCCCCTTGCAATACCTACTCCAAGAACAGCACCAACAAGTACTTGAGTAGTTGAAACTGGAAGACCAGTATAAGAAGCAAAAACAACGGTGGTTGCTGCTGCAAGCTCAGCAGAAAAACCTCGACTTGGAGTAAGCTCAGTGATATTTTTACCAATAGTTTTCATCACTCTAAAACCAAAGGTTGCAAGTCCAAATACTATACCCCCGCCACCAACTAACAATATCCATGAAGGCAATGCACTTTTTGAAACAATTTGTCCTCCGGACTCAACTATACTGTAGACCGCAGCTAATGGTCCAATAGCGTTTGCAACATCATTTGATCCATGAGCAAAGGCCATTGAACACGCTGTAATCACCATCAGCCCACCAAATAATTTCTCCATATTCGCATAGGAGAACTCATTATCATCTTCAGGATTTGTTTTAATACGCCTAATAATGATTGCAGCGATAATAGCCGCCAATATTCCAACTAAGGTAGCAATCATCATGCTGGTTGGTAAATCTTTACCAAGGTGTTTCAACGAATCAACATGTTTAAGGCCTTTTAAAAGAGTTACCAAAGAGAGAACGAATCCAACAAAAAAGACATAAAACGGCAAGTATTTTTTTGCATTCTCAAGTGGTCGATCGGTGTCAATTACAAGACGCTGCAGGCTTTTAAATATAATAATAGCCATGGTTCCTGCAATGAGGGGTGAGACCACCCAACTGGCAATAATGGCGTACACTTTATTCCATGACACAGCATCTATGCCTACACCAACGGCTCCAAAACCAACGATTGCTCCAACAATGGAGTGAGTAGTTGAGACGGGCCAACCGAGAGATGATGCGATTAATAGCCATGTTGCAGCAGCCAAGAGTGATGCCAGCATTCCATATACTAATAATTCTGGATTGGATGAGAACGCTCCAGCATCGAGAATACCTTTTCGAACAGTTGCGGTAACCTCTCCACCCGCTAGAACAGCGCCAGCAAACTCAAAAATAACAGCAATAATCACTGCCTGCTTAAATGTTATCGCACCTGAGCCAACTGAAGTGCCCATTGCATTAGCTACATCATTAGCACCAATACCCCATGCCATAAAAAGCCCAAATCCAATGGCTAACATAATAAGAATTTCACTATTTTGAATAATGATTTCCATTATGTTCTCCTATTTTGTGAGCATAACTTCGAAACGTGACCCAACCTTTTGGGCAGCATCTGCTGTTTCACCAAGCCACTCAATGGCTCGATAGTAAAACATCACATCAATAGGCGGATGAGAAGCCTCAAGAAGATAAAGCTTATTTCTAATTAACTCTTGGGCAACATCAGATTCATGCTCTAGTTCATTAACCTTCTTAATCATGGTGTCAACAATTTTGCGTTCTCGAGAACTAAATGCGGTTTCTAAGAGCTCATCTAACTCATTAATGGCTAACAATGCTGCAGCTGATGTTTTGATACATAGATTAGATAAATTTATAAAGTCTTCAGAAATTTCTTTTGGTAATGACATCTTTCGAGACATCATTAATCCTGCAAGATCCTTTGTAATATTAGCGATTGAGTCCTGAATTAGAAGCACATCTAATAAGTCCCTTCTAGAAAAAGGCATCATAAATGTGCTCGGAAGATTCATTCTTAATTTCTTCTTAAGTACATCCGCTTTTTGTTCTTTTTTGCCAATTGAAATATGACTTAATTGAGCCTTTTCCCAATCTTCAGCCTTAGCGGCCTTAGCAAATACACCAAACTCTTTAAGACATGAGTGCACTTGTTTCATATGTTTCTGTAGAGGGCTGATTGGCGATTTACCAAATAAACTTGTGATATTGTCTTTTCCAGTCATACCAGGAGTCTACTCCAATTATTTTAAAAGTTAAAAACACTATAGAACAATACAAAATTTCTGACGATCAATGTAAAACGCAGATTATAAAAAAAATTAATCTTGAATGGTTTTTGTCACATTGACTAACTAAATTGATTTATACAATCAAACCATTATAACTGACAAAAAAAACTTACAGCTATAGGCTTAACTAAAACAATTAAAATGCATAGTGTTGAATATTTTTTGAGAACTTATTCTGATGTTGAATTGTTTAGAAGATAAGTTTGAATAAATGGCAATAAATTTTCTTTTATTTCCTCGAAACAAAGTTTAAAAGCGTTATATTCTTGACCATCAGGATCATCAAATCCCATATGGGTGACAGGTGTATTACCAGGAAAAATTGGACATGTTTGACTTGCATTCTCACAAACAGTTATGACTAAGTCAAAAGGAATATGAATAATCGAGTCTATATCCTTTGAATGATAGCTACTCCTCCACATTTCATTTTCTTCTAATATTTTTTTGGCCTTAGGGTTTACTCTACCACTTGCAGAGACGCCGCTAGAATATGCTTCAATTTGACCGTTGAATGTATGATTGATGAGCGCCTCGGCGATAATGCTTCGACAGCTATTACCTGTGCAAAGAACCAAAACTTTTTTACTCATCTGCCCGACCTAATTGTCTGATTTAAAGACTCTTAAAAAAACCATCGATGCCAGCACAGCACCTAGACAAGTTGCCACAACATATACCCATAGGTGCTCAAGGTTTCCGCTCACAATGGCTGGACCTATACTTCTTGCTGGATTCATACTAGCGCCAGTGATTGGGCCTGCAAACATTGACTCAAGTCCAACAGTCAGTCCAATTGCCAGACCTGCAAAATCCTTTGTTGCTTTTCCATGAACAGCTGATGAGCAAATTACAATCATCAAGATAAAGGTCAAAATAAATTCAAAACCAAAAGATTGCGAAACAGAACCACTAGGAATAGTAGCGCCTAAATAACTCACTTCAGATACGTTAGAAAAATTTTCCGATAAGAGATAAAAAAGACATAGGCTTGCCAGCACTGCACCAAAGATTTGGGCAGCAATATAGGGAATAACATTTCTTTTATTAAATTCACCCATTGACCAAAACGCTATGGTCACTGCCGGGTTGAAGTGGGCACCTGAAACATGGGCAAAACTATAAATCAAGGCTACTATCACAAAACCAAAAGTTAACGCTATACCAACATGGCCGATTGCTTGAGCAATATCATTAATCATAATCGCTCCAGTGCCTGCAAACACAAGTATAAATGTACCGAGTAACTCAGCAG
>ERZ802819.514-NODE-514-length-25665-cov-16.7007_pt1 | contig 25665 bp, 23 predicted proteins | sample MGYA00345647_ERZ802819 | MGnify/ENA primary metagenome ERZ802819 (study PRJEB30503, sample SAMEA104212355) | marine metagenome | biome: Westerlies Biome; feature: [SRF] surface water layer (ENVO:00010504) within the epipelagic zone...; material: water...
GCCCTTTTTGTTAAGTGCTAAAAAAATAACAAAAAATGCTCAACAATATTTAAAACATAAAATATAATTTTTTATTGTGCCTTTATACATTCCAAAAACCAAAAATTATTCTATCTAAGGGCTATGCAAACGCATTGCCTGTTGTGGTCATAGACGCGGTACCGTTAGACGCGGTGTATGTCGACCGGGCAATGCTGGCACTGTCATAATATAAGGAGAGGCTTATGCGCCGTTTATTTACCCGTCTGGTTACCGTTCTGGCTTTTGTCATGGCGCCCATGCTGGCCATCGCCAGCCCGCTGGTTAGCCCGGCCTGGCTGTCTGACAAACTTGATGATGAAAAGATTGTGATCATCGATTTACGCAACAAGATCGACAAGGGAAGCTATGAGAGCTTTTTGCAAGGGCATATTCCCGGGGCGATTCATTCAGATTATTTAAAAGATGGCTGGCGGGTTGGCCGCGACGGGGTGGTTGGCCTGTTGCCACAAGCAGAACAGTTTGAAGGTTTGGCACGGCGTCTTGGCGTTTCGGATGACACCCATGTCGTTGTTGTCCCGGCTGGCGTCTCATCAACTGATTTTGGTAGTGCGGCGCGCGCCTATTGGACATTTAAGGTGTTTGGCCATGACAACGTATCCGTTCTGGATGGTGGTTACGCGGCATGGCGCGCATTTGCCCCCGGCAAAATCGAAACCGGTGCTTTCATCGCGCCGGAACCCGGCAATTTTGTCGCCAGATTCAACCCGCAATATTACATCGGTAAAGCAGATGTGGCTGCCTATGCTGCCAACCCCAGTCAGGCCACATTGGTTGACGGGCGCAATGACGCGCAATTTTATGCCGCTGCGAAACATCCCAAAGCTGCCGAAGCTGGCCGCATTCCATCTGCCATCCTGATGGATCAGGACAACGCCTATGCGGCTGAACAGAACCGGCTGAAAAGCCGTGATGAACTCGCCGAAATCTATCAGGGTGTTGGCGATAAAACCATCGTTAGCTATTGCAATACCGGCCATTGGGCGGCGACCAACTGGTTTGTGATGTCAGAAGTGCTGGGCAAGGACAATGTAAAATTATATGATGGATCGATGGTCGAATGGACAGCCGATTCCAGCTTGCCACTTGATGTGAGCGGTAAATCAAATATGCAAAAGATCAAGGATATGTTTTCGGGTCTTTTGGGGTAATGTGAATTATGGCTCCCGGTATCGGGGGCCATTTTCCGTAGGTTTTTACAATACCGCATTTGGACATGATGACCTTCAGGTGTGATGAATTTTCATTTTATGTGATGGTGCGCTATGCCTGTTTCTTCTCCAAATTCCAGCTCGTCTTCATCTTTAAATAGACCGCATCCAGCGCATGCTACTGGCGGGTTATCGCGGGTGGTTGATAGACCGCTTCTGCTGTTGATCAGCTGTCTTGGCATTGTGCTGGCCGGGCTGGCTGGCCTCGATACCGGCGTGACCGGGCTGGCGCTTGTCGGTCTTGGCATGCTGCTTGGCATGGCATTTATGGGATTTCAATATGGCTTTGCATCTGGCTGGCGCCGGTTTCTTGAAACCGGTGATGGCAGCCCGCTGAGCCTGCATTTTTTGCTGGCCGCATTATGTGCATTGATGTTTATCCCGGTCAGTGCCGCCGGCATTGGCCCGTCCGGGTCATTAGCGCCGGTGTCGCTGTCGCTTTTTATTGGTGCCTTCATGTTTGGCACCGGCATGCAGCTTGCCAATGGCTGTGGGTCTGGCGTGCTGTTCAGCTTTGCTGGCGGCTCAGGCCGTATGCTTGTGGCGCTGCCCTTTTTTGTTATTGGGTCAGTGCTGGGGTCAATCATCCTGCCGCCGGTGCTTGCGCTGGGGTCACTTGGGCAGGTTGAAATCGGCGCTGGCCTGTCGGGGTTTGGCAAATTAGCTGTTAACCTTGCGTTGTTGCTTTCGGCAGCTGCTTTATTTGGTTGGCTCGGCGCACGCCGGGGGTTTTATCTCAGCCGAAAAATGCTGCTGGCAACCGCGATGATTGCGTTGCTGTGCTGGGGCGTTTTTTGGGTATCACAGCATCCATGGGGGGTCACATTCGGCTTTACCCTGTGGGGCGCGAAAATTGCCAGCGCTATTGGTGTGCCGATCGAAGATTTTACCTTTTGGACATGGCCCGGGCCTCAACGCGCTCTAACCCATTCGGTTTTGTCAGATACCAGCAGTTTGATGGATTTTGCGATGATTATCGGTGCCGGGTTGACCGCTGCGGTGACCGGTGCCTTTGCCAAATCGGCCTGGCCAAATGCGCGCCAGTTACAGGCGGCAGCGCTTGGCGGTTTGCTGATGGGGATTGGTGCCCGGCTCAGCTTTGGATGCAATATTGGGGCGTTTCTGGCAGGCACCGCATCGGGCAGTCTGCATGGCTGGATCTGGTTTGCGCTGGCGCTTGCCGGCAGTGTTCTGGGCATCCGCTTGCGCGCCAGATTTGGATTTTGAGGATAGCGTCATGCCGCAAAAAAACCCATTAGCACTGCGCCCAAGGACACTCTATGCGCTGGCTTTACTGGCGTTGTTTCTGGTGGCCATTGGCGATCATCTGACAAGCCCGGTATTGTCCAGCCTGGCGGCGCCAACTGAATTGGGCAATGCCTGTGCCCCATGCGGCGCACCCTGTATCGAGAAACAACCGACGGCCGATTAGCCGCGCCCAATAAACGGCATTTTCGGCGCCATTACCGTCATAAACTGGACATTCGCATCAAGTGGCAGATTGGCCATATGCAGAACCGACGATGCCACATGCGCGACATCCATAGTGGCCTCGGCCCGAATGCTGCCATCGGCTTGCGGCACACCTTTGGTCATCGGCACCGCCATTTCGGTCAGGGCATTTCCGATATCAATCTGTGACGCACAAATATCATAGGCCCGCCCGTCAAGCGACAGAGATTTGGTCAATCCTGTAATGGCATGTTTGGTGCTGGTATAGGGCGCCGATCCGGGGCGCGGTGCATGCGCCGAAATTGACCCGTTATTGATGATCCGGCCGCCTTGTGGGGATTGTGACCGCATCTGTGCAAAGGCCGCGCGCGCACATAAAAATGATCCGGTCAGGTTAATCGCAACCACATTCATCCACACATCAACATCTGTTTCATCGACCGAAGCTGGCGGGCTGCCGATGCCGGCATTGTTGAACAGGATATCCAGCCGCCCCCAGCTGGATATGGCGGTGGCAAAAGCGGCATCAACATCAGCCGGGTTGGAGACGTCACAGGGCAATAGCAACGCATTTTCATGGCCGTTGGCCGCGGCTTCAAGCGTGGCGGCGCGGCGTCCCAAAAAGCCAACCCGATAGCCATCGTCTAAAAAAGCGTTGGCGGTGGCGCTGCCAATACCGCTGCCGGCACCGGTTACGATGATGGTTTTCTGCATGGAACTGCCTTTGTTGCGCAATTTATTGTGTGAACCGGCGGCCAGTCTAGCCCGTCCTGTGGTGTTGGTCTATGCGATAAAGTTTCAGGCGGGCGATCAGACATGATTTCGTTTAGGGCTAGGCAAGGCCGGTAATGCCGCGCTATGAAAGCCCGATAAACGTTACATCATATAAGGACATATTGTGGGAGTTGGTGTTGCCTTTGTTGTGCATCCGGAATTGCGTCACAGCCCGTCAACGCGGCCGGCAGAGCAGATGCTTGCCGAAGCGGCGCTGCTTGCCGAGGCCATTGGTCTTCATGTCGGTCATGCCGAAACGATCAACCTGACAACTGTTCGGGCGGGTTCGTTTTTTGGCAAGGGGGTGACAGAACGGCTTGCCGAGCTTGCCAACAGCTATGATGATCCGGTGGTGATCGTCAATACCGCATTGTCTCCTGTGCAACAACGTAATCTGGAAATGGCGATTGCCGCCAAGGTGATTGACCGCACCCAGCTCATTCTGGAAATTTTTGGCGCCCGCGCACAGACCCATGCCGGTCGTCTACAGGTGGAATTGGCCGCGCTTAGCTTTCAACGCAGCCGGCTTGTCCGCAGCTGGACACATTTGGAACGCCAGCGTGGTGGTGGCGGGTTTTTGGGCGGCCCGGGTGAACGGCAGATCGAACTAGACCGCCGAATGTTGATGCGCCGGGTGGCACAAATTAAACTGGAACTCAAAGACGTGGTGCGTACCCGCAGCCTGCAACGGCGTAACCGGGTGCGGGGCGAAACCCCGACAATTGCGCTGATTGGCTATACCAATGCCGGTAAATCAACATTATTCAACCGCCTGACTGGCGCCGGGGTGCTGTCAAAAGATATGTTATTTGCCACACTTGACCCAACAATGCGTGAATTGGTGCTGCCATCCGGCCGCCACGCAATTCTGGCTGATACGGTTGGCTTTATCAGCCAACTGCCAACCGAACTTGTTGAGGCTTTTAAAAGTACGCTGGAAGAGGTGGTGCATGCCGATCTTTTAATTCATGTGCATGACGCCGCCTCTGAATTTGTCAGCGAGGATGCTGATGATGTGACGTTGGTTCTGCAAGAGCTTGGTCTGGATGAGGCTCGCCAACAACAATCTGTTCTGCACATCTTCAATAAAACTGATTTATTGACCGATGATGATCAGCGGGTCTGGCTTGGCAAAAAATATGTGGGTGGCGTCTTTGCCTCGGCGCAGGACGGCAGTGGCATTGCTGATGTGCTAGAGGCGATTGACCGCTATTTGGGGCGTGATGCGGTGCAGACTATTTTGCAGATCAGGCCGGAAGATGGTGCCGCCCGCGCCTGGTTATATGCGCATGCCCATATCCGCGATTCCAGATTTGATGATGCCGGCTGCGAGGCACTGACGGTAAGCATCAGCATGGCTGATCATGCCCGCTTTCTGGCCCGATGGCCGCATCTCGACCAGCCTGTGTGATGCGGAAGAACCGGCCGGTGTGATGGCTGTGCAAATCTGGCTTGTATCAGTTTCACTTCAGCCGCATAGTGGCGTTTCGAAAAATTTGCCGCAAAAGTTTGAACATGGTAACTTTCGACCACACAAAAGCATCATCGGGGGTCTTATGGGCGATCAGCAACGCATTGTCTTTATCAATGGCAAATTTGTTCCGGAAACCGAGGCAAGCCTGCCTATTTTTGACCGCGGCTTGTTGTTTGCCGATGCTGTTTATGAAGGCTTTGGCATACTTGATGGGCAGATTGTTGACTTCATTTATCATATGCAACGACTGGAACAATCACTGGCGAAAATTGCGATCCCGGCCACATTTACGACCGACAGCATGTTTGCTGATTTGATGCGTTTGATCGAAAAAAACGCCATAAAATACGGGTTTTTATATCTGCATGTGACACGTGGTGCGGGAGACCGCGCCTATCATTATCATGATGGCTATGTGCCGAATATATTTGCCTTCACACAAGGCGAGAAATTCGCCGTTGATGATATGCCGCCCGCCATTACCCTGCATACAGTGCCTGATCTGCGCTGGGCGCGCCGTGATATCAAATCAACCAATTTACTCGCCCAAGTGATGGCAAAACACGCGGCGCATGAGGCCGGTGACTATGAAGCATTGATGCTTGATCCGGATGGTTATGTGACCGAGGCCGGATCATCGAGCTTTTTCTTCATCAAAGATGGTGATTTATTCGTGCGGCCGGTGACCAACGAAATTTTGCATGGCATCACCCGGCAAACCATGTTGCGGGTGGCGGCGCAGATGGAGCTTCGGCTTGTTGACAAGGTGTATAAACTTGACGAGGTGTTGCAGGCCGATGAAGCGCTGATCACTGCCTCATCAATCTATGTTTTGCCAGTCAGCAAAATTGATCAACATGTGATCGCCGACGGCAAAGCTGGCCGCTTTAGCGTGGCATTACGCAAAGCCTATCTGGAAACAGCCAGAGCTGAATTTTACCAGCCACAAGCCAGTTGAGGTCAGCTCTTCGGGTTGGTGGCATAGCGCGTCACCAGAAACACCCCGGCGGACGCCATGCCGAACCCGGCCAATGTTACCGGGGTCAGCGGTTCTGCAAGCCATATATTGGCGATAAGCGCGGTGGTTGGCGGCACCAGAAATAACAATGAGGTTGTGGCGGCGACGCTGTCCCGTTTAATCAGAATCATCAAAATAATATAGGCACCGGTCGATACCACCAAAACCTGCCAGGCAAGCGCGCCGATAAAACCGGCTGTCCAGTCAATATGTGGCACCTCGATGGTATGAATAAGCAGCACAAAAAACAGCGTTGCCGCGGTGGCCTGAATGGCATTGCTGTGCAGCAGGCCAATCTGATTGCCAATTTTTTTCTGCAATAAAGTGCCGCCGGTAATTGCCAGAAGTGCGGTTAAACTGGACAGCAAGGGTAATGTGGGCATCGCGCTGTTAAGCGACGGTGACAGCACCACGACAACGCCAATAAAGCCAATCGCGATGCCAAGCCATTGCACGGCGCGCGGCTTTTCACCAAACAGGGTGATGGCGAGGGCTGTTGTCAATAAAGGCTGTGTCGAAACGATCAGCGCTGTCAGCGCCGCACCCAATCCGTTTGCCATCGCATAAAAGCTGCATCCAAGATAAAACCCATGCAGTAAAAGACCGACGCCAATGGTGCCGGATAAGGCCCGCCGGGTGATGGCTGGTGATGCCGATTGCGCCATTTTGCGCTGGTGCCGCCAGACAGCGACAACCACGCTGACGGCTGCAAAAATCGCTGCAACAATGGCAAACCGTACCGCCAGAAAGGCAAATGGTGTGGCATAGGCAACGCCGGATTTGGCGGCGACGAAAGCCGATGACCAGAGCACAACAAATGCGATGGGAAGACCGATACGCTCTAGCATATTGAACCTTTTTCACCGGCGCATGGCGGCGCGTCATAACGTGATAAATAAACCATTCGCACAGTTTTTTGCTCTAAATCAGAGTGTTAATTTGGCAGATCTGAGGCGTTAGCAGGCGGCATGTCATGCAAATTCATGCGCCCTATTACTACGCATGTCACGACTTATTGCAAGCCTCCGCTGCGCATGCCGGCAAAGCCTGCGAAACGGAAGCGAAGCCAGCTATGGATCATTATAAAGCTCAGCACAGGAATGGCGATCTGCAGCATGGCAGCGACCCCGGCCGGCCCGCGGCTGCCGCCGGCAGCAAGGCTTACCGCCTCAACAGTAATGGTGTTGATGCGCCCGGCCCCGACAAACACCGTTGGCAGATACAATGCCACCGAGACAGAAATGCCAATAAACAGCGCGGTGCCAAGCGGGTAGGCCATTAGCGGCAGATGAATGCGGCGAAAGCGCTGCCATGCCGAGGCGCCAAGGGTCGCGGCAACATGGTCAAGGCGGCTATCCAGCGCCTGTCGCGCAGGTACCACAATGAGCCATGTATAGGGCAGAATAAAAATCATATGCACCCAGATCAGCGCCAGCCAGCTGCCATCCAGACCAAACCGGCTAAGACTGATCTGCATACCCAGCAGAAAGCTGATCTGCGGGACAAAAAACGGCATAAAAATACAACCGAGCAGCCAGCGGTTAGTAAAATTTTTTGGCAGTGCGGTATATGACCATGCCAGCACCAGAAGCAGCGCCGCGAGGCTGGCCGTTGCGGCGATCAAAAAACTGCTCCTGATCAGCGGGCCATAGCTTGCGATATCCTGCCAGTGCAAAAGCTGCAGGCTTTGCGGCAGGGCGTTTGGAAAAAACCAGCTGCCCGCCACCGACCATAGCAGGGCGGCGACCAGCCCGGCACAAGCCGCCAGCAGCGGTATCAGGGCGATCGCGCTGACTGCCGGCAGGTAGCGATCAGCCATGCGCAGGCGCCATCCGGCACGCCGCCAATGCTGCACCATATAGCGGCCAAGACGCTCGCCCAAAAGCCAGATGAAGATGCCGCCAACAGCAAGGCCAATTTGCAGCACCGCGCCAAAAGATGCGGGAAGCCGTGCCGCCAGATCAGCATCAAGAAAACCATGTAATACCAAAATCGCCAGCGGCGGCGGCAATGTCGGGGCAAGCAACAGCGCCATATCGACAACTGACAGGCTAAAAACCAGAACGGCGATCATCGGTAAACGGATTTGCCGGTAGATCAGCGGCAGGATCAGCACAACCCATGATGCCAGCCGTCCATAGCCAAGGCTGCTGCCAATCTGGGCAAATTGACGCGCCGGTAATGTCGCCATAGCGGCAAGGCTTACCATCAGTAAGAATGGAATTTCCTTGGCCATTAACCCCAATATCAAACCCCAGCCATAGGGGTCTGGAACAAGGTTCCAGTCGGGTGGCCGGTCAAAGCCGGTGATCGCCGGTGACAAGATGCGGATCAACCAGCCTGATGGTGCCAATAAAAACACAAGACCGATCGCTATCGCGCTGTGCGGCACCGCGACTAATGCGGCAAGAGCGCGGCGCAGAAGTGAAAACCCGCTGGTGTGGAGCAAACCGGTCAGAATGACAAAACAACAGAGCAACGACAGCAGGCTTGCGATAAGGCCGGTTTTCAGCGCCAGCCAGATCGCCGGGCCAACCCCCGGTGTGCTGAAAAACAAATCTGCGGGATGGGTGGATAGCTGGGTAAAGCCAAGTGCCGGAAAATACCCGGCGGCCGGCAAAAAGATCCCAAGAATCCCGACAATGACAGGCACCACAAACACAGCAAGGACCAGCAGTATCATGCTGGTCTGCCGGATTTTGATAGGGCTCACAAAAGCAGGCATGGCAGTGTCATGGGCGCTGTTGCAATCCTAACCACCCGTCGCGTAACGTTGTTTCCATGCGGTTTCCAGCCGCGGCACCCAGCTTGGATGCGGTTCCGGCAGGCTGCGGCCAAGTTCGGCATCGGACAAGGTGGCAATGCCGCGCGGCAATGCCATAAAGGCGGCCCGGTCTTCAGCCGTGAGGCGCGGCATCGACAACACCGTCGGATCGCCCCAAATACGGCTATCGGCTTTTTTAATCTGCGCTTCAGGTGACAGCATAAAATTTGCCACGATTTTCGCGGCTTCGGCTGCCGAGGCATTAAAAGGTATCGCCAGAAAATGCACATTTGCCAGCGTGCCATCATCATGGATATAGGTGCGCACGCTATCTGGCAGCTCGCCACGCGCAATCGCCGCAGAGGCATCAGCCGGATTAAACGCCATCGCAATATCAATCTCAGCATCACCAAGCAATTGTCGTAATACCGTATAGTTTTGCGGGTAGCTGCCGCCGCGCCGCCACAAATTCGGTTTGGCCGTTTCAAGCCACGCCCATAACGGCGCCGTGATCGCGTCAAAATTAGCCATGTCAACCGGCTGATACAAGGCCGGGTGGTTTTCCGACAATTCGATCAGAAGCTGTTTTAGAAATGATATACCGATAAAATCAGGCGGCTGCGGATAGGTGAAGCGGCCCGGATTGTTTTGGATAAACCGCGCCAGCGCAGTGGCAGAAGCTGGCGGGCTGGTCAATCGGGCACTGTCATAGGCAAAAACCAGCTGTGCCCGGCCCCACGGGCTTTCTTTGCCGTCGGTGGGCTCGGCAAAATCTGACAACAGCGCTGGCAGGGCGACCGGGTCGGTCAATTGCCAGTTTGGTAAATCTGTCACCCATGGCTGTTGCTGCAATAAATCGGCACGCTTCATGGCGGCAAAATTTTCGCCATTGACCCACAGCAAATCAATCGACCCGCCGGTGTCACGGCCAGCTGTTTTTTCCGCAAGAAGGCGCGATACCGCACTGGCAGTATCGGTCAATTTGACATGCACAAGACTGATCTCATAGCGCTGCTGCAAAATGTCCCCAGCCCAGCTGATATAGCTGTTGATCTTGGCATCCCCGCCCCATGCGTTGAAATAGACGGTTTGCCCTTTGGCAAGGCGTTTCAAGCTGTCAAAATCTGTTGCCTGCGCCGCTTGCATATGGAAAAAACCAAGCAGCAGCAACAAGCAAAAGTGAATAAAAGGCTGACGTCGCCGAAAAATCATCAGATTGTCTCATGTTATCTTGAGTAACGTTACAAGCTATATCATCATTTACCGGCATCTGCCATGGTGTTGCGCTGGCGAGACGGTGCGTCAGAAATGGAACGGATAAATTATGTTGCAGGTCACAGATCTTCAGTTTGGCTATGAATCCACGCTGGTAAGCGGGCTGAGTTTTTCTATCTCGGCTGGTGCTATCCGCCTGTTGCATGGCCCCAGCGGCTGTGGCAAATCGAGCTTGCTGGGAATTTTGTCGGGAACTGCAGACCCACATTTGAACTGGCGCGGCCAGATAACATTGAATGGCGTTGATATTGGGGCTGTGCCGGCGGCACGGCGCGGCATTGGCCTGATGTTTCAGGATCCGCTGTTATTCCCGCATATGACGGTTGGCGATAATCTGGCTTTTGGTTTGACAAGCAAACGCCATGGGCGGGCACAGCGACAGGCGGCGGTGCGTGATGCCTTGCAGGAATGTGGGCTTGATGGGTTTGCCGAGCGCGATCCGGCCAGCTTGTCTGGCGGGCAAAAGGCGCGGGTTGCGCTGATGCGCGCCTTGCTTGCTGACCCCAAAATGCTGTTGCTGGATGAGGCGTTCAGCAGTCTCGACCCGGAATTGCGCCAACAATTTGGCCAGTTTGTTGCCCGGCAAATTGAAACCCGTAATATCCCGGCATTGCTTGTCAGTCATGATGCTGGTGACAAATCGCTAACCAGCGGCGATATCATCCGGTTTCCCGGATTATAGGGATTTTTCATATGAGTGAGTCAATTTATCGTTTAATGGCGGGCTTTCCACCGGCCGCCGATGATCAGGTGAAAGCCAGTAACTGGCGGACACCGCGCCGCGCCCGCTGGTCATTCAACCATCTGCGCCAATTGCTGCCGACAGCGCCAATTGCCCCGTCGGCACAGCCGGCCAGCTTGCCAGTCGCACGCCAGAATCTGACAAAACTTAAATTTCATGACCCGCACAAGCAATCTATAGATCTGCACAGTTTTCTGCATGCCAGCCATACAGACGCCTTTGCGGTGTTGCACCGGGGGCAGTTGGTATTTGACTGGTTTGATGGGTTTGGTGCGGCGGATCGGCCACATATTATCTTTTCCATCACCAAATCAATGGCGGCATTGCTTGTCGGGGTTTTGGTTGGCCGTGGTCGGCTGAACCCACAGGATCTTGTGACCGATTATCTGCCGGAACTTGCCGGCAGTGCCTATGACGGCGCCCGGCTGCGGCATCTTCTGGATATGCAGGTTGCGTCTGGCTTTAGCGAAAATTACACCGATACGGATGGCATCTTTATGGCCTATCGCCGGGCAGCGGCGTGGAATCCGGTGGAAGAGGGGGTCGAGACCGAAGGCTTGCGCCATTTTCTGACGCAGATGCCAAAATCAGACACCCCGCAGCATGGCCGCCTGCATCATTATTGTTCGCCACATAGTGATGTGTTGGGCTGGGTGATTGAACGGGCCGGCAATGCCAGCTTTGCCGAACAGTTTTCCGAGCATATCTTAGCGCCCTGTGGTGGCAGCCATACCGGCTATATCACGCTGGATACCTATGGCGCCCCGCGGGTGTCAGGTGGCATGTGTCTTAGCCTGTATGATCTGTTGCTGATTGGCGAGATGGTGCGTAACCGGGGCTATATCAACCAGCTTCAGGTGGTGCCATCTGCATGGATTGATGATATCACGGCGGTGCGCGACAACAGCATCTGGCGGGCGCAGCACAATGGCGATGGGCCGCGATTGTTCATCAATGGCAATTATCGCTCATTGTGGTATCAAAGCGGCTTTGCTGATCAGGAAATTTGCGGAATCGGTATTCATGGACAATGGCTGTGGATCAATCCGCAAAAAGAGCTGGTGATTGTCAAACTGGCCTCGCATGACAGCGAGGTTGATACGGCAACCGACCGGGTGATGCTGGCAGCATTTCGGGCCATTGCCGAGGCCTTGAATTAGCCGGCAAGTGCGGTTTGTCTGTCGATGCGGCAGCGTCGCTCTAAAAAAGGCCGATGGCAAGCAGCCGCGCACCCATGATCAAAAACGCCCATAATACAATTTTGCGAAAAATGCCCTGTGGCACGTAATTACGCAGCATTTCGCCGATGCGAAACCCGATCAAAACAACGATCAGTCCCATCAATGAATGCAGCACCGTATGAATGGTCAGAACGCCAGCCAGCGCCAACCCAGCTGCCAGCGGCAAGGATCCGGCCAGAAACAAAAACCCGGTGGCACCGATAAATTCAGATTTATCAACATCACGCGCCAGCAAATACATCGCAACAGGTGGCGACCAAATTGAACTGAGTCCGCCCAACACACCGGAAAACAACCCAACCCCGATATGCCAGCCATAACCACCACCAATCGGCAATCTGGCGCCGGTCATTTGCGTCAGCGAAAATGCAATCATCGCCAGCCCGATGGATATTGTCAGTATGGCCTTTGGATAAGACAGAATGAAAAATGAGGTTATGAAAATACTGACGATAATGGCCAGCGCAAATACCCAGTATTTTCGGGCGATTGGCCGCGGGTTTTCGCATCCTGCATATTGCATGACATTGGTAAAAATAATCGGCAGGGTCAGCAAGGAAATGGCGATTGTCGGATCCATTACCAGGGTCAGAAAGGCCATCGCCGCAGCGGGCAGGCCAATGCCTAAAAAGCCTTTGATAATACCAGCAAAAAGAAAGATCGCCATCACAGCGATGGTGATAGCGATCTCATGTGATGGCAGGATGTAGTCGTTTAAAAACTCAATCAACGGATGTCCTGTTTATCTTTGCTTCTGCACGCCTTGATTTGGCGATAATGCCCGATAGATGCTGGTCGCCAGCGTGATTGTGCCAGCGGCAATCAGGATAAAGCAGATAGGCCGCGATATGTAGGTCAAGAGATCGTAATGCACCATCTGCATGCCCTGCGCGAAATTCTGTTCGCCAATTTTGCCAAGGATAATGCCTAATACTATACCGGCAATCGAGTAGCCGGACCGCCGTAGCAAAAAGCCCAGAACGCCGGCGCCAAACATCACCACAACATCCAAAACCAACCCGCGGCCAATATAGGCACCGATGCTGGCCAGCATCAAAATCATTGGTGCCAGATAGTGAAATGGAATGCGCAACAACTGTAGAATGGTTTTTGTTTCAATCAGGCCGATAAACAAGATCGACACATTGGCATAGAACATCGCGGCGAATACGACCCAGATCAGTTCGGGTGAATTGTAGAACACAAGTGGCCCCGGTTCCATGTCATGGAATTGAAACACCGCCACCATAATCGCGGTCAGTGCACCGCCCGGCAAACCAAGCGCCAAAAGCGGGATCATCGCCGCGCCTGTTGCCGCGTTATTCGCGGTTTCAGATGAAATCACACCCTCTAATTTGCCGGTGCCGAATTTCTCTTTTTCCTTTGACCAGCGTACCGCCTCGCCATAGCCCATAAAAGCGGCAAGCGTGGCGCCGATACCGGGCAAAATACCGCAGAAAAAACCGACAATAATCGACCGCACAACAGCAATTTTATGCGCCCATAACTCAGTAAATGTGGGGAAGTCGACACTCAGCTTTGGCGCATTATATTTGCCAAAGGCTTTTTTCTCGGCCTGAATGAAAATTTCTGATACGGCAAAAAACCCTAAAATTGCCGGTACAAACGCAATCCCGGCGGCCAGATCGGTCAGACCAAAATTATAGCGATTGATGCCGCCAACCGGATCTTGACCGATGGTCGCAATCATCAAACCCAAAAGCACCGACATCCAGCCTTTCCAGATGGTGTTGCCACCAACCGACGAGGCAACGGCCAAGCCAAAAAACACCAGTGCAAAAATTTCCGGTGGGCCAATATTTGAAATTGCCCAATGTGCCAGCGGTTCGGTCGCCGCCATCATCAGCAATGCCGATGCGGTGCCACCAACAGCCGAACATAACACGGCCGCACCAACGGCTTTGCCGGCCATACCTTTTTTCGTCATCGGGTAGCCGTCAAATGCGGTTGGGGCGTTTTCCGGTGCGCCCGGAATATTAAACAAGATTGCGGTAATGGCACCGCCATAGGTTCCGGTGCAATAAATAACGGCGAATAGCATCACCCCTTGCGCTGGTTCTAACCCGGCACTAAACGGCAGCAAAATGGCGGCGAGTGTCAACATGCTGACGCCTGGAATAGCACCAAACAACATGCCGCCAACGACGCCAAAAATAAAAATCGCTATAGAGACCGGGTCTCCAAAAAGGGCCGTCGTTCCGGCAAGAAAATTTTCCCACATTATAAAATACCTAACCTAGAACAAATTTTGCAGTTGGTTGCTTGTACGCAGCATAAAAGCACTAAAGTCATAAAATGGGGACACTGTACCTTGTGGTAATGGCGCGTTCAGAACCATCATGAAAAGACCGATTAACATGCTGTAAATCACTAGAGTGATGCCCAAAACTCTTTGCAGGCGGCGTTCGCCAAGAAGCATAATCACGGCTGCGATGAAAAATGGGGTGGCCGAATAGAAGCCAACAGGCTTGAGTGACCAGGCATAAACCAACGGCAACAGCAAAAAGGCGATGATGTTGATCAATGATCCGACGGATTTCTCGGCGTTTTCCATTTCATCGTCAGTAACGCCGACACGCCCAACTTGAGCCGCTGAGCCATTTCGCGCTTGATGCCATAGATTGCCAATCATGACCAAAATTAAAATGGCTAAAACAGTGCGCGGCCAGCCGGTCGCACCAAATTTATAAATCTCAATTTCTCTATCGAATTCAAAAGAATAAAAATAAAAAACAGCAACCAAAGAGAACCAGACGGCTGACTCTATGAAGTGTAATTTCGTTAGTTTTCCCATGATTTTTCGCCTAAATATGCCCTGCGGCACAGGCCGCAGGGCATAAAGTTAACGGTTAGTTTGATTGCCTACTTCACGTCCATTCCCATAGATTTATAGACGGCTCTGTACTGGTCAATTGACTCGTTGATAAGCTTAACAGCTCCGGCTGTGTCACGATAACTGTCAATCACATTCATAAACTTGGACTCGTTGAACTTCTGATAGCTATCTTCACAATATCCACGTTGAAAGGCCCACTTTAGCCATTCAACCCGGTCTGCTGGAGCATCTTTGTGGACATAGAAACCGCGGAAGCGGAATAATGGCTCAAATTTCATTCCCATCTCAACGTGAGTTGGCACGTCAGCAAATGCTTTTGGGCGCTCGCTGTAGAGGGTCAAGATAGGCTTGAATTGACCTGCATCTAAAAATTTGCGGACATCGCCGGGCTGTTCGAACAACGCGTCCACTTGTCCCCCGAGCAGAGCACCGTAGCGAGGAGCCCCCTTGTCAAATGAAATTTGTTGGATTTCCATCCCACTCTCGTCCGTTATGAATTTCATTAGGACGCGCTCCATGGAGCCTTCTTTGGAGACGTTTGCAATTGTTGCCTTGCCCCCCTGACCTTTGACCCATTCAACGAATGACGGCCAGTCAGTGTACTTGTCCTCATTGGTCCGAATGTATATTTGAGAAAAAGTTACCTGTGATATGACCAACGGGATTAGATCTTTGCCTGGATGTGGTTTGCTAGAATCGAGCGCATGTGCTGATGACGCATCATCAATGTGCTCCAATACATTGTACCCATCTGTTGGCATTGCCATGTATGCTGTCATGCCAACTGTTCCAGACCCACCCGGCTTATGGTCACGATTGATGTCTACACCTGTCAATTCTGTGACCGCTTGGGCCATTCCAGCGGCTACTTGCCCCGAACCACCGCCTGGACCGTAGGGCACAATCATCGTCAATGGGCGATCTGGAAAGCCGCCTGGCTTTGCCATACTCTCTTGTTTAACTTTGCATTCAAATCCATGCCCGCCGGCGAACGCGACTGTTGATGCGCCACCAACTAAGCCAGCAATCAAAACGCCTGCTGATAAAGCTTTTACTATTTTCACAATTTCCTCCGTAGAACTTTATTGATCGGTCAGTGTGGCGATTTGTTTCTAAAAAGCAAATGATTCTGCGTGTTTTTTTCATTTTTTTACGCAGAACATTAACCGCATGACGTGGCGCAATCCCGGCGCATGAAGCTTAGCCGTTTGCTGCGGGTGCTAGGTCAATAAGCTTCATGCGCTGTATTTTGCCGGAAGGGCCCTTTGGCAGATCATCCAGAAAGTGAATATGATCAGGTGTTTTATATCCGCCGATCAGATTTTTGCAAAATTCACGCAAATCATTTTCACTGACGGTGCGCCCGTCTTTTAACCGCACACAGGCCTCAACGCGCTGCCCATAATCCTGACATGGGCGGGCGAACGCGGCGGCTTCGAGCACAGCATCATGTTCGAGCAAGGCTTCGTCAACTTCACGCGGTGCAATATTTTCGCCGCCTTTGATGATCAGTTCCTTGATTCGGCCGGTGACAAAAACAAAGCCATCTTCATCCATCCGCCCCAGATCACCGGTGCGCAACCAGCCATCGGCGGTGATGGTTTTGGCGGTTTCTTCGGGCCGGTCAAGATAGCCTTGCATCACATTTGACCCGCGCACCAGAATTTCGCCTTCTTCATGCGCCGCCAGCGGATTCTGGTTGTCATCAGCAATCATGATCTCATTGCCATAACCAATGCCGGGCGAGCCAATTTTGCGGGTTTTGGGCGGTAATGGATTTGACAGAATTTGGGCGCCGGTTTCGGTCAACCCCATGGTTTCGATGATGGGCAAAGAAAACCGCTTTTCGAACTGCCGGTGGATTTCGGGTGGCAATGGTGCCGAAGCAGAACGGGCAAAACGAAGCCGCTCGCGGTCAAGTTCCGGCACGGTTTCATCATTCAGCAAATAGGCAAACAAGGTTGGCACTGCGCTGAACCAGCTACAGGAAAATTGATGCATCTGCGCCCAGAAATGCCGCGCTGAAAACCGCCGCGGCATGACCAGACCGCCGGATGATACCAGCGTGCCCATGACGGTAACGCACAGCCCGTTAATGTGATAAATCGGCAGCACGCACAGCCCGGTATCCTGATCAGTCAGATCATGTGCCACCGCAACATTTGTCCCGGCCGCAATCAAATTGCTATGTGATAACAAGACGCCTTTGGGAACACCTGTGGTGCCCGATGTATACATCAACAAACCAATGCTGTCTTTTGTTGGCACCCGCAGGCTGTCTGGCTGTGCCGGGGTGATATCGGTTTCTGACCAACGCGGCCCGTCATCAACATCCATGGAAATGACCCGCGGCGGCGTTTCGCCAGCGCTTACAAGGGCTGCCAGCGCCTCATCCACCAGACTGCGGCTGTCATCAGCACATAAAATCAGTTCGGTTTTCGAATGGCTGAGAACAAATGCCAGCGTTTTGACGCCAGCCACAAGATTTAACGGTGTCGCCCGGAACCCGCCATATACAACACCCAGAAAGGCAAAGCTGGCGGCGGCGCCATTCGGTGCGGCAATGGCCACCGATGCACCATCTGATAGCCCCGCCCCGTGCAGATAACAGGCAATCGATTCAGCGCGGCTTTGCGCTTGTCGCCATGAAAAATATCTGTCGGTTTCCGGGGTGACCAGCCATGTCTGATCTGGCCGCATCGCTGCGGCATCGGTCAAGATTGTTCTGATTGATGCAGCCATCGCGGGTTACTGTCCTGTTGCGGCAAAATAATCGGCAAAAATATCGTCAAGACTTGGTTCGACCGGCGGGATTTGGCGGGCGATGCGCACCCGATTGACAAAATGTGTCCAGTTCAGATTGTCATCAATCGAATTGCCGCCCCAAGAGCCGCATCCCATTGACAGCGAAAATGGCAACCCATTGTCAAAGGACCCGCCCGTTGCAAAGCAATGCGCCTGATTCACGATGATTCGGCAAGCCTGCATTTCCATCGCCAGTTCATGCGCGCGCTGATCATTCTGGCTGTGCAGCCCCAGCGAATGGCCGCGGCCCTGATAATCGTGAATCGCGCGCGCTTTGGCTTTTGCATCGGCAAAATCACTGGCCCGATATAAAGCCAGAAACAGCGCCATTTTTTCACCTGATACCGGATGTTCCGGGCCGATGCCGGTGGCCGGTGCAACCAGAAATTTTGTGCCATCAGGCGCGGTATCTGCCATTCCGAGTATGCGCAGAACAGCGTCGATATCCTGCGCCAGCATGTTGCGGTTCAGATGCCCGTCATGCCAATGCGTGGTAATCAGATGCTGTGTTTGTGCCGGATCAAGCAACATGCCACCGGCCCGGCCTAACGCCGCGACAAAATCATCATAGACCGCATCCACCACGATAACGGCATTTTCTGATGAGCATGATGTGGCATTGTCAAAACATTTCGAACGCTGAATTTTTTGCGCCGCATCATCCAGATCGGCGGTTTCGTCAATGATGGTGACAACATTGCCCATGCCAACGCCAATCGCCGGCGTGCCGGATGAATAGGCAGCCCGTACATTGCTCTGCGAGCCGGTGACAACAAGCATGTCTGCCAGTTGCATCAGCCGTGCCGTTTTGTCTTTCGATGGCGGGTTTGGCACCATCTGTACCAGATCATGGTCAAGGCCAATCCGGTCAAATTCGGCGTAGATATAGCCAAGCAGTTTTTCCAGTGGGGCGACGCCTTTTGGCGATGGCGCCAGGATAATGGCATTGCCGGTTTTCAGGGCATTCACCACGTTATTCACCGGTGTCGCCAGCGGATTGGTTGAGGGCACAATCGCCGCAACCACACCTTTTGGCCGCAAAAATTCGCTGACGCCGCTGGTCGGATTATCATCAACCAGACCAAAACTTTTCTGCCCTTTGATGTCACGCAGCAGCCCCAGTGTTTTGCGGTGATTTTTGGTGATTTTGTCAGCGCTATTACCAAGCCCGGTCTCGGCGACGGCAAAGGCTGCCAGTTCAGCATTGCGTGTCGGCTCCATCAATGCCCATGCCGCTGCCTGCGCAGCGCGGTCAAATTTTTCCTGCGTGCCAGTTGCCTCATAGTTTTGCTGTGCTTTGCGTGCACGCTCAACAAGACTATCAATTTCCGGCTGCATTGTGGTCATAGCTGTCTCCAAGTCAAATTGCCGTCGCAATTAGCCCGCATCGGCCGGGTTTGTCAATTAGTCTGACCCGTTATTTTGATTGCGGGCAATCAGCAAGCGGAAGCCCAGCCGCCACCCAGGCGGTAAAACCGCCGTCCATGTCATAGATATTTGTCATGCCCATATCCTGCAGCGTCTTCGCCGCCAGTGCAGATCGCCAGCTGCTGGCGCAAAACAGAATCAGATCATGCGATTGGGCAAATATGTCTTTGTGATACGGGCTTTGCGGGTCAGCCCAGAATTCCAGCATACCGCGCGGCGCGTGAAAAGCCCCGTCGATCGGTCCCTCTCTTTGCAGTTCGCGAATATCACGGATATCGATCAAAACCGCAGTGCCAGCTTGCTGTTTGTCAAACGCCTGTTGCGGCGAGACGGCGTTGGTTTCACTTTTTGCTGCGGCAACCAGTGATTTAACCGGGGTGATGGATGTCATTTTACTAGCCTTTTTTTACGAGGTTGAAGCCAATTGGCTGGCGGCTATTTTGTCGCCGGCTGTGCTGCTGCTGTTGCGCCGTGGCGGTGCCAGTCATCGGCAATGGCGGCGTGCTGAAACACCGCTTTGAGATCCCGCCGCACGCCAATCCAGCGCAAATGGATCGAATTACGCAGAATTTCTTCATCATCACATTTCAATTCATCGGCGATCGGCGCCCAACGAAATACCGCATCCGAGCTGGACTGAAACGCCGCTGGCCCTACGGCGATGTCGCTCCAGTCTGCAATCGCAGCACGTTGCTTGCCGCGTTCGCACATTGCTGCAAACTGGTCGTTAGCGATATCATCTTGCGGATAATTTGGCAAAATATTGTCAAGTATACTGGCGGCGAAATGCTCTGCCGCATCATTTGATAGCCCGCCATGCACACGCAGCTGCGCTGCTGCAAATAGCGTTAAATCGCACACCGCCGCGCCATAGATATGCCAGCGTGCAATCTTTAATGATGTCAGAAAATTGGCATTTTCAAAAAGTTTTGGATATTGCGTTCCAGCGCGTGCCTTAACGTATGTGTAAAGTGTGACTTGCGAAACAAAGGCGGCGCGGCCATCAATAAAATTAATCAGTTCCTGGCGTGTTTTTAGTGGATCTTCACCCCGCAACCCAAGCGTTTTCATGATTGATTTTAATTTGTCAAACATTTGATAGGATCGAATTAGAAATAAAATTGTTGTCATTCACAGATGATCAATTAACATCCAACCCCAAAGTTGTCGCGAATAAAATCAATAAGCGCGGCAGACAGAGTTGGTTGCAGGGTTGTTATCAAGTTCAGCAATAGCTTGGGCGCTGTAATCAAGGGGGCGCGGTTCGCTGGAGAGACGGATCGCTTAATAGGAGGAAGCCTTTATGAGTAACGCTTCAAATCATTGGGAAAAAACCAAAAGTTTATTGTTTAAAACACTGGCTATTTGGGCAGTTTTCGCATTTGTAATTCACTGGTTCGGTGCTGCACTAAACAGTGGTTCATTCCCTGGCAGCTATTTCATGGCTGGCATGGGGTCACAGCTCGCCTTTGCTATTCTCATTTTTTGGTTTGTCACTAGACAAGGACGAATCGATGATGAGCATGGCGTTTCTGAGTGAGGGGAGAAGTTATGAAACTCGAAGGTGGATTTATTAACAACCTCAGCAAAGTCTACGGCATCTATACCCTAGGTTTTCTTGGTTTTGTAATTTTAATGGCAATCCTCGAGCAGGTGGGAGTCAGCGCCGACGCGATTGGCTGGATGTTTGTCGGATTTACTATCGCCATTTACGCTCTGATTGGTGTGTTGTCGCGAACAATGGAGTCGGGGCAGTATTATGTGGCAGGCCGAGAGGTTCCAGCCGTCTTTAATGGCATGGCCACAGCGGCTGACTGGATGTCTGGTGCCTCGTTTATTGCAATGGCCGGTGGTATTTACCTCAAAGGTTATCCGTATATGGCGTTTCTGGTTGGCTGGACCGGCGGCTACGTTCTGGTGGCTAGCTTGCTGGCCCCATATTTGCGGAAATTTGGTTGCTACACAGTGCCAGACTTTATTGGAACGCGTTATGGCGGCAACTTAGCGCGTCTCTGCGCCGTTATTGTTCTAGTTGTGGCTTCGTTCACTTATGTGACGGCGCAAATCACCGGAACTGGTATCGTTGCATCCCGTGCACTGAATATTCCGTTTAACGTGGCAGTTTGGATTGGCCTTGCGGGCATTTTATTTTGCTCAATGCTCGGCGGTATGCGCGCGGTGACCTGGACACAGGTAGCCCAGTACATTGTGCTGATTGTCGCCTATTTGATTCCGGTGTTTTGGATGTCAAACAAGCTAGGTTATGGTTTGATTCCACATTTTGCACAGTTTGACGCGGTAAACCGTGTGCAGGAGTTGCAACAACTGCACCAGGTGGGAACGTTATTGCCAACAGCTGAAGCGCAGGCAGAAGCTGGCAAATTGGCGGCTTTGAAAGTTGGCATTAATGACGCCAGCGATACATTGATGGCTAAGTGGAAGTTTTTCACTCTGGTCTTGTGTATGATGGCCGGCACAGCTTCGTTGCCACATGTGTTGATGCGTTATTTTACAACAGCATCGGTAAAGGCGGCGCGTCAGTCAGTTGGCTGGTCACTGGTGTTTATCTGCCTGTTATATCTGACCGCACCTGCATTGGCGACATTTACCAAATTGTCGCTTCTTGATCCAAATCTGGCAACCGGCATCATCGGCAAATCTGTGGCTGATGCTCAGGCGCTTGATTGGGTGCAGAAATGGAGCTCAGTTGGCTTTTTGAAGATTGTTGATGGCAACGGCGATGGCTTGCTGCAAATCAACGAATTCTTCATGAAGGGCGATATTGTTGTGTTGGCAACACCTGAAATTGCAGGATTGCCATATGTAATCTCTGGTCTGGTCGCCGCTGGTGGCTTGGCAGCAGCTATGTCAACTGCTGATGGTTTATTGCTGGCCATTGCAAACGCTCTGTCGCATGACCTGTACTACAAAATTATTGACCCGAAAGCGGATACCAAAACCCGCCTTGTGGTGGCGCGTATCCTGCTCGTAGTTGTTGGCGCGGCTGGCGCATGGACTGCGGCGCAGGGTCTGACAGGTATTTTGGGAGCTGTGGCCTGGGCGTTCTGCTTTGCCAATTCTGGTTTGTTCTTTCCGCTTGTGCTTGGCGTCTGGTGGAAACGGGCAAACAGAGCTGGCGCTATTGCCGGCATGGTCGGAGGCTTTGGTGCCGGAGCCTGGTATCTCTACATGGTACAGTTTGGCGGCATGACACCATGGCTTGGGCTTGACGGCCTGCGGTTTGGCATGATCGGCATGCCGGTCAGTCTGATTTTGATGGTGGTTGTATCATTGGCCACTGAAGAGCCTGATGCTGAAACGCAGAAAATGGTTGATGAAATTCGCATTCCAAAAGGCAAAGCTGTATTGGACGCGTAAAACCAATTCGCTCGTTTATTGAAAAAAGCGAATAAACCAACAAAAGAACGGGGCAGGGGCTTTTTCCTGCCCCGTTTTTTTTGCTAGGATCTGGCGCACCGGTGCCGGCCTTGATAGGGTTGTGACCGGGGCAGGGGGAGAATTTCAATAATGACTGAATTTCCGATCGCGGTGATCGTCTTTGATTATATTCTTGGCGCGGCGATGTGGACCTTAATCGGCCGCTTCGGCATGTCAATTTTTGTCTCTGAACAGTCCGATTTCTTTTTTATGAAGGCGTTTGTCAAATTTACCGATCCGATGATCCGGGTGATGGCAAAAGTGACGCCGCCTTTTCTGATCGACCGGTTAAAGCCGCTCTATGTGGCGTGGTTTTTGTTTATGATCAGGTTTTATGTGATGCCGCTGATTTTAGGGTATGATGTGATGGGGATGCTGTCCTTCCCGCTTGAGTCAGACGCAGCTTTAATTATTTATGATTTGGGGCAAATATTCAGATAACGGATATACGCCTAATGGTATGAGGGGCATAGGTTGGGGGACCTAGAGATGCAGGATTATGCGGCACTATATACGCAATCTGTTGATGATGTTGACACATTCTGGCTGAACGCGGCGCAGCATATTGCGTGGGATACACCGCCGCAAACGGCCCTCGATCGCAGCGACGCCCCGTTCTACCACTGGTATCCTGACGGCCGGTTAAATACCTGCTTTAACGCTGTTGACCGGCATGTGCTGGCCGGGCGTGGCGCGCAGAACGCAATCATTTATGATTCGCCGATCACGGGCGCAAAACGCCATATCAGCTTTGCCGAGCTACAGCAACAGACCGCACGATTTGCCGGCATGTTGGCGCGGCTAGGTGTGCAGACAGGCGACCGGGTGATTATCTATATGCCGATGATCGCGGAAGCGGTTGTGGCGATGCTTGGTTGTGCGCGTCTTGGTGCGGTGCATTCGGTGGTGTTCGGCGGATTTGCCGCGGCAGAGCTTGCCAAACGCATCGATGACGCCACGCCCAAGGTGATTATCAGCGCCTCATGTGGGCATGAACCTGGCCGGGTGGTGGAATATAAACCATTGCTTGATGCCGCCATTGATCAATCGACACATAAGCCGGACAATTGCGTTATCGTGCAGCGCGATGCGGTGCAGGCGGAATTAATCGAGGGGCGCGATCTTGAGTGGCATCAGGCGCATGAGGGGGCCGCGGAAATGGCGCCGATCTCGGTGCATGCGAATGATCCGCTTTATATCCTTTACACCTCGGGCACAACCGGACAGCCAAAAGGTGTGGTGCGGGACAATGGCGGGCATGCTGTCGCGCTGCATTGGTCAATGCGGCATATCTATGATGTGGAACCGGGAGATGTCTATTGGGCGGCGTCGGATATCGGCTGGGTTGTCGGGCATTCCTATATCACCTACGCGCCGTTGATATATGGGTGCACGACTATATTGTTTGAGGGTAAACCGATCGGGACGCCGGATGCCGGTGTGTTCTGGCGGGTGATCGCCGAGCATCAGGTCAAGGTGTTATTCACAGCGCCGACCGCTTTTCGGGCGATTAAACGAGCCGACCCTGAGGGTGAATTTTTAAAACAGCATGATACCTCTTGTCTGAAATATCTGTTTCTGGCTGGCGAACGTGCCGACCCGGATACAATCAGCTGGGCAGAGCGACAGCTTGGGGTGCCGGTGATCGATCATTGGTGGCAGACCGAGACAGGCTGGTCAATTTGTGCCAATCCGATGGGGGTTGAACATTTGCCGGTCAAGCTGGGGTCGCCATCAGTCGCCATGCCCGGCTATATGATCGATATTCTGGATAGTCAGGGCAATGTTTTGCCGGCTGGCGAACTGGGGGCGATTTCAATTAAATTGCCATTGCCGCCATCTTGCCTTGTCACAATTTGGGGCGCGGATCAGGCATTTATTGATAAATATCTCAGCTCTTTCCCGGGCTATTATGAAACCGGTGATGCTGGATATTGTGATGCTGACGGGTATCTCTATATCATGGCGCGCACCGATGATGTGATCAATGTCGCCGGACACCGCTTGTCCACCGGCCAGCTCGAAGAAGTGCTTTCGGATCACCCGGATATCGCCGAATGCGCGGTGATTGGTGTGGCCGATCAATTAAAGGGGCAGTTGCCGGTCGGGTTGATTTGCCTGTATCCGTCAAGTCAGCGCGCCGGGCAGGATATTATCGCCGAAGCGATTGAACTGGTGCGCAACCGTGTCGGGCGGGTGGCTGCGTTGAATCAACTGGTGATTGTCGACAGGCTGCCGAAAACGCGGTCGGGCAAGGTGCTGCGCGGCACTGTTGCCAAAATTGCCGATGGCACCACATGGACGATGCCGGCAACCATTGATGATCCGGTTATTCTGGATGAAATCACCGCCGCATTAAAAACCATTGGATATGCCGGCGGCTAGGCTCTGATCTATCTCTGGTTTTTCAAACGGGGCGATTTCTGTCTGTTTTTGATGTAAAACTGTCGAAATTGATGTAGGTTGCGCAGTGGTGCTGTTCATCATGGATGCCAGCAGCGTTTCCTTATGGTCAGACGAATTGTGATACAAAACAAAGCATGTCTCTTTGAGACCAGACTTCAAAATTGGAGGATAAAATGAAAAAATCTATTGCGCTTGCAACGGCTGCAGCATTGCTTGCAGCCCCGGCAATGGCGGAAACAGTGAAAATAGGTGTTTTGCTTGGCTTTACCGGCCCGATTGAATCCCTGACGCCGGATATGGCGGCCGGGGCGGAACTGGCGATGGCAGAAGCGTCAAAAAGCGGCAAATTTATGGGTGGCTCGATGATCGAGCCGGTACGCGGGGATTCCACCTGCGTCGATGCAGCGGCAGCCACCGCAACAGCCGAGCGGCTGATCACCAGTGACAAAGTGGTTGGTATCATGGGTGCCGATTGTTCTGGCGTGACCACTGCGGTTTTGCAGAATGTCGCCACCGCCAAGGGCGTGGTGATGATCTCACCATCAGCGACATCGCCGGCACTATCGACGATTGAGGATAATGGCCTGTTTTTCCGCACATCACCATCGGACGCACGTCAGGGTCAGGTGCTGGCCCAAATCCTAAAGGAAAAAGGCGTCACCTCAGCGGCCATCAGCTATACCAATAATGACTATGGCAAGGGTCTGGCAGACAGCATCCAGAGCAATTTTGAAGCTGTTG